>Ga0334889_1000065_pt1 | contig 165747 bp, 120 predicted proteins | sample GraSluR1_MG_2_FD_207222 | JGI IMG/M metagenome (GOLD analysis project Ga0334889, IMG submission 207222) | Sludge microbial communities from methane-producing bioreactor in Wageningen University, Netherlands - Granular Sludge_8_08-R1 | ecosystem: Engineered > Bioreactor > Anaerobic >...
CGGCGGCTGCCAGGGGAACGAGCACCAGACCGTCCGCTGAAAGCGACGTCGGCTCAGCGCCCGATCCGGAAGCCGGGTTGTCTGATGTCGGATTGGATCGTGTTTCCACCGGGGTCCTCTCGGTTTCCTGCCCTTGTGGGCGCGACATTCGCGCCGTGTGGGGGGGAAAGCCCGCCCCTGGGGTTATTTGCCGGAGGCGGGGAAGGAACGTCGGTGGGCGGGTTGTTCGGCTCATTGACATACAGGCGAGAAAGTAGCAAATATTTTAGCTCTATCTCGCCAGTCCATCAAAATGCCCAGGATATGACTTGACAAACGGTCGAGATAAGGCTAATATTATTGATGCTATGTCGAGTGAACGTCAAAAGGATGCGCCAATGAAGCTGAATGAGTTCCTGTCACAGCATGCGGTGTTTACGGTGGACGAGTTGGACCGCTTTCTGTCCCTCAGAGGGTCCGTAAAGACCAACACTCGCAAGTCACTCCTGACTTACCACCGCAACCAGGGGAGGATAATACCTGTCCGCCGCGGGCTATATGCGACCGTTCCGTTGGGCGGCGATCCGGCGTCGAGTCCGGTCGATCCTTATCTCGTAGCGGCGAAAATGAGCGAGGACGCGGTCCTTGCATACCACACGGCTTTGGAGTTCCACGGAAAGGCATACTCGGTCTACACGAGGTTGCATTATGTATCCGCCCGTAAATCGCTTCCATTGAAGTTTCAATCTCATGAGTTCACACGCGTTCCCGTACCGCATCTCCTTCGGGAGAAGGGCAAAGAGATGTTCGGTGTCACCAGCCACAAACGTTCCGGTGTGGAACTCCGGGTGACCAACCTTGAAAGAACCTTCGTCGACGTGCTGGACCGGCCGGATTTGACGGGCAGTTGGGAAGAGATATGGCGATCCCTGGAATCGGTTGAGTTCTTCGACCTGGATCAGGTCGTCGAATACGTTCTCCTGTTGGAGAATGCAACCACCGCCGCAAAGGTGGGTTTCTTTCTGGAACAGCACAAGGAAACATTGATGGCCGACGATGCCCACTTGAATCCGCTGCGAAGACAGCGCCCCCGCCAACCGCACTATTTTGTACGAGGCAAGCGCAAGGGCTGCCGGTGGGTCAAGGACTGGAACCTGCTGATTCCGGAAGAAATCCTGAACAGATCATGGGGGGAAGTGCTGTGAAATTCTCGCCGTCGGAAATATTGCAGGCAGCCGAAGGAACCGGCTTCAAAGCGGAGATGGTCGAGAAAGTACTCCACCTGCTGAATCTGTTGAACGTCCTGAACTCCCACCCATTTCTCAAGGGCAAGTGGGTTTTTGAAGGGTGGCACGACCTTGAACATGTTTATACTCGACCTTTCCAGATTGTCCGTGGATATCGATCTCAATTACATCGGGGCGCTGGATCGTGAGGAAATGCTGGCGGAAAGGCCCAAGATCGAACAGGCGGCGCAGGCGGTGTTTTCCCGAGAAGGGTTCAGCACCAGGAGAGTCCCGGCCGAACACGCGGGCGGAAAATGGCGGTTGAGCTACCAGAGCTTCACGGGACAATCCGGCAACATCGAGGTCGACATGAATTTCATGTTCAGGCAGCCGCTCTGGGATATTCAGCCCGCCGATTCTCATCCGCTCGGGGACTTCCAGTCCAAGAATATTCCGGTTCTCGATATTCACGAACTGGCGGCCGGCAAACTCGCGGCGCTGCTGGCTCGCGGGCAGGCAAGGGATTTGTTCGACTGTCACCGGATTCTCGGCATGGACGATCTGGAAAAGGACCGGCTCCGCGTGGCGTTCGTCACTTACGGAGGGATGAACCGCAAGGACTGGAGAACCGTTTCAATCGAGGACGTGGATTTCGATACGGCGGAATTGACAAGGTTACTCATTCCCACTCTGCACGTCCGTGAAACGAAGGAGCAGGTCTCCCCGGCCGAATACGGGGCGCGCCTTGTAAGGGAATGCCGGGAAGGTCTATCCGCGGTGCTGCCTTTCACGGACCCCGAGCGTATGTTCTTGGACCTGCTGCTGGACCGAGGGGTGATCGACCCCACGTTTTTGACCGCCGACGAATCTCTTCAGCGGCGCATACAATCCCAGCCGCTGCTCGAATGGAAGGCGCTCAACGTGCGGCAGCACAAAGGATTGTCATAGCAGTGTCCGGCGGATACTTGCCGAAGGGGAGTTCGAAATATCGAAGCGGGCACCCGGATGCAAACGGGCTGTTAAACAAGCCGACCCGAAAAACGGAGAACAAGAGAATTCAGCGTTCGTTTCGGGGTCCAAAAGCCAATTTCTAACTCAAAAAGCGTCGATGTACGTGAAAAAGTGAGGTTTCTGGAGAATGGAGAACTTGGAAGAAAATGTCAGCGAAACCGTAACTATTTGAAAATACGGCCTTTAGAAAAACGAAACCCCACATCGGTGATGCGGGGCTCTATCCGATAAGCAACCGGTTCGAAGAGGGTTGCATTCGTTGTTGGCTCCCCATGTGCAACCCTTTTCATAACGGTTCTCCTTCTCCGGCTGTTAACCGAAAACCGTTGTGAATCTATAACCTATCAAAGAGCATGTGGCCTCCGGTAGGCCGGAAGCCCTGGCAATTCCACTTCCTCATTTACCCTACCAAAGGGTGATGTCGCAAGTCGAGTTTTGAGTCTGTCGCAAGTTGTGTCGCAAACCTGTCGCAAAGATCAACCTCTTTCCGCAGGCCGACTCGTTACCCAATTCGTTATCCATTTCATTCGGCGTTACCCAATTTCCGCTTTGCCGTTTTTTTGACCATCGGGCGTTCTCATCCTCAATCATCCGGGCCCCGATGGGCAGTGGCGTCCTCGTCGACCCAATCTTCCTCGGTGTAGGACATGCCCTTGCGTCCCGGAACTTTCCGCGCGGGTCCGGGCCGATAAAAAGTGCAGCTTTTCGGGCCGTAACAGAAGGTTTCGAACCGGTACTGTTTCTTTGACGGATTCCACTGGTCGATGGTCATCTCCACCGGCATCCGGCAGCCCCAATTACAAGTCGTGCATTTGGTATCGTAAGTCCGGGCGTCCAGACGGCGATGCCCACGGCTGCGGTAGGTTGCCAGGTTCGGAGGCACTCCAAGGAAGGGCGGCCCGGCAGGAGTTTCACCCTCGGCATTCCTGACGACCTTGAGCCCGCTCGTCTTGTAGATCGCCGCCGTCTCCTTGCGCGGGTCTTCGGCCGGCACGGAGTAACCGCTCAGTTCCATGCCTGTCTGAAACCGGTGTTTTTCGTGTGCAGCTTCACCGACCGCAATCAGGAACTCGCCGGCCTCCCCGCCGCGAGTTCCGTCGATGCAAAGCACATACCCAAAGTAGTTGTGGGACCGCTCATCAAAGGAACGTATGAGCCGTATGCGAGGCTGAATAGCCATGACACGGCCTGACCATGTTACCTTCTCCGCGCTTGCCCTTGAGCCGGCCATCAATCTTTCCCCGTTCCATCGAGTTTGCACAGCACCCGGTGTATTCGACGGATTCGTTCGTCGTCAGACATAAAGAGAGCGATCCCGCGGTTGAAAACCGTGATCTCGACAGTGTCGTCGGTCAGGGCCAGCTTGAGGTTGTCGTATTCCACCGGATCGCCGGCCTTCTTGTCCCCGTAAACGCCACCGAGATTAAGCAAGCCCTCAGTATTGATCGCGGTGCGTATAACCACAGGAATTCTGGCTCCACGCCATATTTTTACTGGAAGATCGTCAGGTTTCATGCCCTTTTCGAGCATACCCCGGCGATACTCAATCTGTTCCAAATCCTGGATCATATCTTTGGACGTTCGCCTTTTTACTTCAAAGCGCGGCTAACTATTTTTTCTGCGCCTGAGTCTTTATCGCTACAGCCAATGCCTTTTGGTTCCAAGGTACTACAGGCACCTTGTTCTCGGAAATAGCCTTAGGCAAACGAGAAGGAGGTCTATCGCCTTTATACATAGCCACCACGCCTTTGCCCAAAGCAATTGTCTCACGGATTTCCCAATTAACCCATTTGCTGTCTGCAGTCTTCTCGGATATGTATACGACAGTGACCGAGCATTGCCGAATACGCTCACGTATGCCTCGCTTTACATATTCAGCATCCTTGCTGTCGAAGGGCTTTTTCAATGACCAGTCGTTGAATTCAATATCCGAATTTTCATTTTTTGCCTGCGCTCGAAGCATATTGACGTCTGTCAAGTCTTCGGCCGCAAAGCTAATGAACACGTTGCATTTACTCGCGTCGCCACTTGTCTTCAGAGATTCTTTGGCCTTTTGCTCCAACTGTTGAAGCTCGCTGGGAGTCAGTCCGCGGCCGCCTCCGCCACCTCCACCCATCTTTCAGCTCCTTTCCTTTGCATTTGCAATCTCAATACATGCCACGCATTTCCCGCAGGGCTCATTCCCCCCGGCGTGGCAGGAGTACGTATCTTGTAACCCACGCGCTGTCGCCAGTGACAGAATATCTGCCTTCGTGAACTCTATTAAAGGCGCGAGCACTGTAATTCGCTTTTTCATGGCTGTCTCGATCATGTCTTCGGTTTTGCGAAGAAAATCAAGCGTCTGATCCGGGAATAGACAATCTTCAGGATTGAGCAAACCTATTGCCACGCCATCCGCTTGTACACTGTAAGCGTAGGCAGCGCCGCAAAGCAATAAAAGAAGGTTCCGTCCTGGCAGGAACGCGTCTTCGTTTATACGCATGGTGGGATCGGTAATACCGCTTGGTACAATCCTGCCGAAACCGGAGACATCCATTCGCTTAACCAATGGCAATCCATATCTTTCATGCAATTGCTCGCAGGCATTCCATTCCCTATTTGAACTGAGTTGACCGTAATCTACAAACAGAGGGTTTATGACAATGCCTTCCTCGTGAGCCATCAAACTCATTAGGGTAGAGTCAATTCCGCCAGAAACAAGGGTCACTATTGACATGACGCGTAATCCCTCTTGATCACTCGCACAACCACCCAGACCGCTAGATCAAAGCGATCTGGGGGGAAACCAGAAGAACATGAATGCTTAATAAATGTGTCTTCAAGCACCTCATATTGCCGTATTGTTCGAACGGTCTTAACAGGTGCTGCAGTCAATCCCACCCATGCCATGTAAGTAAGAACGTGTACATCGAGAACAGCAACCTGGGCCGTGTATCCGATATTGCGCAGAAAGAGGCTCGCTTGTTTGGGGCCAAGTCCTGAAACACTCTTAGCCAATTGACGGCGCGCCTCACGTTCGTCCTTTGCCATTTCAAGGCGGCTTTTTATTGTTCCACCACAGGAATAGAGTGTTTCAGCGGCCGCGCTAACTTGACCAGCTCGTAACCAAGGAAAGGGATAGCGGCTTTTTACATCGTGGGCATTTTCCGAACCTCCCTGTTCCATCAATATGTTTAAGACATGCTGTTCGTATTCATGCCGCCTTGTGATGGCATGACTCGGCGATAACAAGTTGGCCTTTTCCATACGCTCAATAGCTGAGTAGGCAACACCATATCGGACCCGGCTTCCCAAAATGCAAGCTACAAGCTCACGCCATAACTGATCCTCGCTAAGGGTCGTCCATTCAAGCCTCTGCTCGCTTTTGTCCTTAAGGCACATACATACTTCTTGGATTGCCCTCTCCAGTCGAGAAAGATTAACCACTTGAGCCACCATATTGCTATTCACACCCCCTCAAGGGAATTGAGGATAATTTCGCCACGTGTCCCAGGAAGGAAAGCCTTCATAATCCCATGAGGATTACAACATCCTATTGATTCCTGAAGCTTCCGCATGAAAGAGGCATAAAAATCAAGATTATGCATCAGTGCAGATTGAATATACGGCAGTGTGCCATGTGAACCCCAATCAGTTTGCCCCCGGACGAAATCCCAGTGTTGAAAGTGAAATAGGAATGCCGTCTCGTGATCAACCACTGTTTGGCACCACTCCAGGCCATCGAAACTATCTGCTCCAGCGATTGAGTATGCAATTATCGAAATTGGGTTCCCTGTGCCCAGTAGATGTAACGGACAATAAAAACCTAATTGATCAAGCGCTTGTCGGATCTTTCGGACAGAACGCGCTCGTGCCAAGATGCCATCCCCCAAGGCACGCTCGGGAACTGCCAAAAGTACCGGGTAAAGCTGCCCTGCAACCATCTGCGCGGCCTCGGGCAATAAGTCGGTGGGGCCATGTACGATTGGCACTATCGTGCTTGATGAGCGTTCCTGGTCTCGAAGAACACCCCTAACAACATCTTCAGAAATTGCCTTCGCGGTGGTGGGGGGAACCTGATTATCAAAACAAAAGCCTATATCGTACTCATACGTGCTTGAAATTTTATGGAATGTCTCCGCCCGCCAATCAGGGGCACCTTTCCAAAAGCTCTCATAATTGCCACTGTCCAGCAAAACGACTGATCCCTCAGATCGGCTTTGTTTGGTGGCACGATCAATACGCTCCTGATGTTCTGGCGCGGAACTTGCGATGTCATATGCAGAAACAAGGAACAGGGGATAGGCAGAAGCAGCCAAAAGCTCAACGTAATCAACTGGCAGCAAATTCGTTTTAACACTCGATACGGATGGGAAAAAGCAGGGCAACTGTACTGTAGTTCCCGCCAAGCCAAGTGTATGTTTTCTTTGAACTGTCATCTCGCTTTCCTCTACCGCGCTCCAGAGCCAGCTCTGCGAAGCGGAACATCCCTACGAGCACACCACATGGTATGTTCTCGCGAGATGGCCTCCTCTACCTGCTCAACGAGCTGAGGGAATTCGCTCTCGATGACCAAATTACTAGCTATGGCCTCCAACTCACTGAGTTCCTGTGCCGCAAGAGCATATGTCTTCTTCAATTCATCGTGACGCTTCATCTGGCTCCAAGCAGCCACAACTGCAGCACAGGTTGTAAGCACCGGGACCATATTGAATCCCAACCCTCCTGTTGATGCTTGGACGATGGCCACGACAACGGCAACACATTGTAGGCACGCTGTTCCCCAAAACCATCGATTACCTCTACGTGCGTTCATCTCGGCATTGCGAGAGTACCAGACCTTTTGGTCACATAGCCTTTGCTCGATATAGAACAATTTGCGATTTTCAAACGTATCCCCTCTAACTTCACGCATTAAATCAGTAATAGCAGGGTTGCTGACGACAGATATCCCTGCCAAATACTTTTGGCACTCCGGCCTTGCGTTCCTGATTTCCTGCAGTTCTGAAATGAAATGCTGATCAATTGAGTCTAGGCCTTGGAAAGGAGGGGCAATCATCATATATCGCCATGTTGCCGTCTTAACGGACTCGGCAATCGCACGGCAATCGAACCAAGCATTGTCATCTTGACGAGAGCGACCAATCCATAACGTTAGAAGTCCCATGGCCAAAACTATGGCCATCGCAGTATATGTCCATATGAGTGCACTGCCTGTGAATAATGATGTGAGCATGCCAGTCAATCCGCCCACGATAAGGGAGCCAAGATATATCCGCTGTAACAAGAAAAAGGTCTTTTGGGCCGATGCAGCAGCGGTATCAGCACCTTGAAAAAGCCCTGGATAGTTCAGGTCTTTCATGTGAGGCACTGGTTTATTGTGATTCTCAGCAGTCATTCTGTGCTCCAGTCAAACTGTGTCTCCATAGCTACCCTTATTCATTTCGCATTGGTGTTCACTAAGGACATCTCGATCACCTCGTCAATACTACTTACCGGCGTCAGCTTGATACCGTCGAGCACGTAGGCGGGTAATCCCTCCGCCTCCTTCAAATTATCAGCAGGCAAAAGAACCTCCTTGACTCCGGCATCGTAGGCAGCCCTGACCTTCTGTTGAATGCCACCCACCGGGAGAACCTTCCCCATGATCGTAATCTCCCCGGTCATGGCGAGGTCATTTCGCACGGGGACCTTTTTCAAGGCCGACACAATCCCGGCAACGATTGTGATGCCGGCGGACGACCCTTCCTTGGGCACGCCCATGAAGGTCGCCAAGACCGCAACATCAAAACTCTTTCGCCATTCGGCAGTTATCCCGAGGTCCTCATGCTTCGCACGGATGTATTGAGCTGCCGCCTCGATGCTTTCCCTCATAACCCTCTGGATCGATCCGAGCGGCACAATGCGTCCGGACCCCTTGGTCGCCTGCATCTCAAAATGCAAGATGCAACCGTGGTCCCCTTCGACAGCCAAGCCTATGACCTCACCCACGGAAGGCTTCTCAGGAAGTGCAACTCGCTGAACACGATTACTATCAGGAAGCTCAGGCACAACTTGCTTACCCGACGGCCGCATCAGGGCTCCTAAAGAAATACGGTCATACTCGCCAGGCGCAATCAGATGGAGCTGGTCTCGTACCCGTTGACGCAGTTCGCATGACAAACTGAGGATATCTTGAAGTCCCTCGTCGGAAACTTGACCGTCAGGATGAAGCAGCTTCAGTAATCCCGATGTGGTCTTCATCACAGCCCGTTGGTCTCGGCCCGAGACACCGTGCGCCCTTCGAGCGTGATCCACTACTTCAAAGCGCGAGCGAACCGCGCCCAGCAGGTCAACGCGCCGGAGCTCGTGCATGATTTCGCAAAAATAATCCGTGATGAACCCATAATCTTTCGAGTAACTGTTGGGTGCCAATTTCGGGATTTCCCAACCAGGCAGGTAGCCATGGATTCGGTCCAAAAACGCAATCACCTGCAGGAAATCGGGTAGCGGCTCAAAGAGGTGATAGTATTTCTCGTGGGGCAGGTCTCCCTGGACGTCCAGGTTGCCCACGAACACCAAACTGGCGAAGGCAAGAATTTCTTTCTTCCCTCTGCTGAATTTGGCGTCTTGCATGTACCCCTGCATAATACTTACGAAAGACCTGGGGTCCGTGAAATCGGTATTTGCGATCTCATCGAACACAACGGCATCCCGAACACCGACCTCGCCAATCCTTCCGTTATTCAGATTAATGAAAAGCTGGGCTGGAGTTGCTTTGCCGCCAGATAGCACATGGGCGTAATATGAGATATTACGATAAAGATACGTCTTGCCGGTTTCCCGAGGTGCGAGTTCCACCATGTTGACGTTGGTTTCCACGAGGGGAATGCAGCGGCATAGGTAGAGCAACTTCTGTCGCCGGGTCATCCCCTCCGGGTCCAGGCCACAGGAATTCACCAAAACATCGATCCACTCGTCAGTGGAAAACTCCCTTCGACGTTCTATGAACTCATCCAGATTGATAACGCTCACCTGAAAGGGCGTAAATGCTGTGATTTTGAAGGGCCTGATTTTTTTATTGTGTATTTCTGTCTCGTCATAAGTCAGGTCGATAGTGCCCCACATCCCGCCCGAGAGAAGCATGGGATATTGACGGACGATGCTCTCCGGTATGTTTACAAAATTCTCGTTGATGGCGGAAATCGTCCCCCAATACTTATCCTCCGTTTCTACCAGTCGAGCCTCCAGACTTGCGATCACGGAATGGCTGCGGTTTTCCCGGATGTAATGCCTGATCTTCTCAGCCTCCGCCCCGTAGACAAAAGTCTCTTTCAACCTTCTGACGACCTTTTCCATGTCCTCATGGAAGGTATCCTCGGAGCAGTAGTTGTCGATAAGGTACTCCAGAACATAGCGAGGAAACTCGTCAACACCCGTGTTAATCGTATGAGCCTTGTTGACGACCTTGCCTCTGAAGACCTCTTTGAGCTTTAGGTTCATCCGCAGTCCTCCACCCACGACATAAGAAGCGCCAGGAGCGATTTTCGGTAGCATGCCGGGCATGTCGATTTGGGTGACGTTTTGAAATCCGGCATCACTTCATGCTCCTTGGCGTCAAGCCTAGTATTTTGCCAAGATGCGCTGGTACGCGGCGGACGATCTTTTCAGAATTCAGGCGCATAGAGAAGCGAATGGATCGCGCCTTTCTCACCATTCGCTGCGCCTCACGATAGGTAACGCTGATCCTCAGCGTCCTCTCCATAATGCCTGTTTTGCGTTCTTCGTCCGAAGCGTCGGTCGCATCAGGTACAAACCGGAAGACGACTTCTCCTCCCGCGGCAGCAACATATTGAACTAATGAAGACAGGGCTGGTGTTGATTCCTTGTTCTGATAGACGGCTTGTACCTCTATTCGAAGCTCCCTATGTTTATGAGATTCGGTAAGTTCAACCGGCATCTTAAACTCGGCTTCTTCCCCTTCAATGAGTTCCGCAGGCCCGGCAATTGAACCAAGGACCAGCAAGCCTTCCTCCGGCGTTTTCACTCGCATAGCAAGCATCGGCACAAGCATTTCCTGGATCGAAATCCCGCCGTGCGAATATGCATCAGGATTGAAGTTGGCCTTTGGCCGAGCCAAGGCATAGCCCGTTTTGGGAAAAATGATCGATTCAAACTTTTTCTGCCAACTCTGTTTCGTGGCTCGGTCATACGCCTCTCCCGAATCAGGCATCCGCAGATCACCGACCGGAAACTCCAAGACGTTATCGCGCACCTTTCGAGGCGCGCCCACGCTGCCGAGTGTCTGCCTGAGCCATGCGTTCAGATAAAAACAATCAAACGGTTCATTCAGCCAATGAAGGTCAATCCGAATGCGCTCGCGACCGATAGCTCCAAATCCATGGTCGGCAACTACAAACACCTTGGTATCGGGTGCTAGGCCACGAATAATGGCCATAACCTCGGTGTCGATGATGTCCTTGATATGCTGCTGATAGATGAACGCCAGCGGGCGGCCAGGAACGCACCGTCCATCGGGGAGCGTTTTCACGGGAATCTTATGGAGCTCCTTGTCACAAAGTTCGAATATGAAAAAATCGATATTGCCTGCGCGATATCGAACGGTCTCGCCTGTTCCCATGCCATCGGGGGCCACGACTTCAACATCTCCGGCATACCCGAATTCTCGTTGCATAGCCTCCTTAAGCAGAGCGTCCTCGCCGCGTTTAGTGTCGAAAGACTCGGGAAAGGTCCCCGCAAAAATGGCCTTTCTGCTGATATGAGTTTCTGAAGGTAAGAGGGACGTGGCCGGGTAATCCGCGATGATCTCCATGCGATCCTCAAAAATGGGCCTGACCAACTCGTCCCATATGTCGTAACGCATGCCGTCGAACACAAACACCACTGCCTTCTCGCTTTGTGGGTCCCAATTGGGCTTTACGCAGCGCCGCAAAAACTGGCTGGTCAACCTTACTTCCGGTGAATCCGAAGCAACCCATGATTTGTATTGTGCGACCACCAGTTCCTGGTATCGGACATTCAAAACTGAAAGCGTCTTTTGAATCTCGTCCCTCAGCAAGCCTACGCGTTCTCTAATCCGTTCCTGTGCTGCCAGGAACGCTGGTGGCAGGTCGTTCGCCGCACGCGGGAGAAAATCCATACTAAACACCAGTCGCTCCAGAGCAGACAGATAGAACTCCAAGCGGTTGACACGACGATCATTCCATAAGGCTCGGAACCACTTGAAAGTCAACTCAGAGACTGGTTTCACGCTCAGATTCTTGACGGCGACATCCAAGGCATCCCGGATGTCGCGTATTGATCGCACCAGACGATATCCCGCCTTTAGGTTCTCCCAGGCTTGCGATGGTCTCTGTTCGATAAACAGGTCTTTTTTGCCATCTGCTTCCGCAAACAGCACCTGACATAGTTTCTCGTGGTCAGCGAGGGGCGGGGTGTCGGAAAGTAGACTGTCCAGACCAACTAAAAGGGCCAAGGAACGAATAAGGACGGAATAATGCTCGCTCTCGATAACCTCTGCAAAGCGTCCGTTCGTGATAAGTTTCAGTTGGTCGAGAAGGATAAGGTTGAGCATGTCCTTGGAAAGCGACGCCTCGACTTCCAGAAGGTCACGGTCAGCCCTATGGGGATCAATCGACACAAGTTCGGGTGCGGCCTCGCCAATTAACGATGTATCCATCTCGCTGAAGGCCTTGAGGTCCGGATCAACGCTTGTCAGCAGGAGCTTCCAGTGCTCAATGTGCTGGGACAATATCGTCGAGAGATAGAAAGCCCTGACAATCAGCTCCGGCGGCGAGTCTGCAAACCAGCAGAATGGAGCCGGGGCGCTACGCAGTTCGTCACGGATGGAACGCGCCACTTCCGGGGCAAGTGAATCGAGCTCTTCGAGAGCCGGATACCCGATAAGTGCGATACGCCAGTAGATTCTTGCCTCAGGCCGCTTGAAAGCCGCTTCGGGAACGCCCAATGCCGAATAGGCAACAATGGTCTTGAAATCGTGATCCGTGAACCTGGTTGGATGAGCAACCCGCAGGCTCGCATGTGCCTTCAGCACAGCGTCGATAGAGCCCGTGATAAGTCTCGCAAACCGCGGATCATTCGCCTCTTGAGGCCAGTTGGGGTCCCCGGTCTTTTCGATCAGAAACTGCCGAAGGCTAATGTCGATCCGCGCTGTATCCGCTGTTCTGGCAAGAAGATCCGGATAGAAGGGGGGAGGCGCTTTTGTCAGGGACGCATGGGCCCTCCTTCGGGCCGGAGCACGATCTATAAGGAGCAGCTTCTTTGTCTCTTTTGAAACGGTTGCCTTTTCAAAGAGCTCCCTGAAAACGAGATTTGTGGAGGCGATAATTACCGTGAAGCCGCTCTCGTTTGCGAACCGGTGGACAGCACCGTCGGCTTCAGGAAGAAGACGAAGCGAATCCTGGACAAGCAGAATTTGCTCATCCTTCAATGCCTCCAATTTTTCGATGACCCAGCTTGAAAGCATCGACGCAGCCTCCTATTCCAACTGAAGCATTGGAAGGGAGTCGTCGTCTCCCTCGTTACCGGTGAACTGTGATTCCAGGAAGCGGCCGAATTCCTCCGCCACATTCCCAACCTGATCTTTTTGGATGGTGCCTGTTTTGGGCCTGAAATCGGCCATTCTGACCCGCTTCACGACGATGCGCTTGAGGTACTTATTAATGATGTCCACAAGATCAGGCGTTTCCTGGACCGCCTTTATAAAATATGCGCGCAGTTCATCGGTGGTCTTACATGCCAAGAGCCCTGAGATGGCAGGCTCAGACTTGCCCTGCTCCAGACGTTCCCGCACCGCAGGATTCATGAACACATCCATCTTTCGCCGAAACGCCTCGTCGAGCAACTGGCTGGCTTTTCTGGCGGCTCCGTCTGCCGTTTGCACATGGGTTGACGCATTCACAAACGACAAGCCGCATTCATGTAGCGGGCCGCTGCGCAGGTGATCCTCGACGGAAGCCCGCGAAGGCGAAGGACACTCGAACACCTCTGCGCGAAGCTGAGTCAGGCGGGCGATCAGTTTGTCCGTGCTTGCGGGTTGGAGTGCCGTGATACCGTCAAGAACTTCAAGGGCCTTGATATCGGCTCCCATCATGATATCCAGAATCTTCTTGCGGCTCCCATCAATTTTGTTCACCGCGGATTCGTGCATCGGCAGGTATACGGATGAGTAATCTCGGATCATCGAGGCAATCGTGTCCTTTTCCCCCTCGACCGGCGGGAAATGTCCCACGAGTTCAGTCTTCAGCTTGACGTCGGAATCAATATAGTCCTTCAGGTTGCCAAGCTTGGTTCGGACGGTTTCGATAGACTTTCGAGCCTCATTTAGTTCTTTTTGATCCCCAAGGGTAATGGCGCAGTAGGCATGAGCGGTCCTGAGCTCGGTCTCGTAATCAAGAAACGCCCGAATGTCTTTGTAGTTTTTCAGTCGATTGGCAAGATCATCCACTTCGGCAGGTGCCGCCATATTCGTATCAAAGGCCTGATACCCCATGGCCTCTTTGAGGGCGTACAAAAGGAGGTGGATGTCGTCGCCGCCCTCGATGTTTGCGGCAAAGAGTTTCGCGACCTGCGTCAGTTCCGCTTCATACGGGTTGGTTGACTTGAGTGCGTCAAACAGGCTCTGAGCCCGGCTCGCTACCCGTGAGAAGGACTCCCTTTCCTGGGCGAACAGTTGCCGCAGCTTGGTCCGGTGTTCGGAAATAATGGCGTCGTCCTGAGTGGACGGGATTTCGATGCCGAGCAGTTTTTCCGCATAGGGTCTTAAGACTTCCCAATTCTCGGGTTTGGCTACTTTCTGAATCTCGCCCAATGCATCCAGTACTTTGGTCGAAAACTCTACTTCCGCTATGTTGGAGTAATCGAGCATGGGGATGGCAAGCCCGGCCTTTGCCCCCACGGTGACTCGCACTCGGCCTTCCCGGACGAGGCAGAGCATGTAAAGCTGAACCATGCGCCGGGTGAGCCCATAGTCCTTCGGCCCCCCGATGCCCATGAAGTTCTTATAAAGGGTGTCCATTTTCATGGTTTGCCCGTCGTCGGTCAGCTTGTCATCGACGAAAGCCCACATTTCATGCACATAGGTGTTGCCCGAAACATCCAGCTCCTTCTCTGCGCTCTTTTTCATGATGTTCAAGCCGAAGCCGAAGTTCTGCGCGGCGCTTATGTTCTGATTGGGCTTCGCCCCCTTGGGAATCCGGCCTGTCTTGACGATGCCATTGATCACTTTGACCCCTTCCTCCTTGCGGAATACGAAGGGCGGATCGAACTTGATGTCCCTGGACACATAAGCGGCGGTAAGCACCCGATCTACCAACGGCGTTAAGATAGCCGCCAGTTCGCCGGCCACGCGGAACTCCATTTGGGTGTTATTCATTGCGTCCACGCGGCCCCGGGCGTAGCTGTTATCCACAATCTTCACGATCTTGGCGAGATCGGATTGAAGCGCATTGGAAACCCAGTTGACCACCGCCACCGCATCCTCGGTTTCCTTGCCTTGCCAGTCGGAAATGAGTTTGCGGTAGGCGGCGAAATCGATGAGCCGATCACGTTCTTCCTGGGTCAGTTCCGCTGGAGTCCAGAGAAGAACGCGAGGGTCCTTGCGCCGCTCGATCAGTTTGAGAATCGAGGTGTCTGCGACGTGCCGTGCGCCAATATAGACAGCGAAATCAAAATCCGTCTGGTCGCTTTCGATTGGCGGCAAGGGCTGATTGTCCGCAAACATTCGCCCGAGATCGCGCATGCCCACTCGCCCCGTGATCTGCCGTCCCTGCCAAACCACATCCAGGTTTTGGTCCCCTGAGCGGACTGCGCCCTTGTCCTCCCACGGCGCAATAAATGGCGCGATGTCCCGGAACGTGGACCGCACACCGCTGGACAGATCTATAGTCATCTGGCGGGTGCGCACGGGCCATTCATCCAGCGCTAGAAGATGGTCCCAGGCCTCCTTCTGCATGGCTTCATTGGATTCCGCTTCGTCTCTGGCCTTCTGGAATTCATCCCTCGGATCGACCCCGGTAAAGACGGGATCAAAGCGGTACCTTGGTCGCTTCTCCTCATCGAAAGCCTGCACGATCTGCCGCAGTTCTTTTTTGAGGTTGTCGGCGATGGTTTCATAGTGCTGGTTGTTTTCATCCGGATTCGCATCGGTGTCCCGCTCGATGAGCACCGAGTTGGCGATCTCTTCGGGCGTGATACCCTGCTGGCGCGTGCGGGCGATGTGGTAAAGGAAAAGGGTCTGGATGACCTTGACGCCCTTGTCGCGGTGAACCTTCAAGTATCCCTTGGTCAGACCATCGATCTGGCGCTTGCAGGCCTCGTAAGCCCGATAGTCCGTCTCCCGTTTCGTTTTGATGGCCACCAGCCCGGCATGCACGCCACTCGGGTCCTCCTCGTACCGAACAGCCTCGTCGAACAGTTCCCATAGGCGGATGAGCTCCCGCCCCTTATTCTTGATCTGATGCTTCAGGGTCTGATGCATGAAATGGATCGCGGAGCGGGTCGTGGTCAGTTCATACGTGATGGCCCGTAGCACCTCGATGGCAGGCTTGTGGAATGGGAAGAAGTGGCGGAAGTCCGTCTCGCCGATGCTGTTCGGCCAGGTGAATCCTCGTTTGTAATGGAGGTAATAATTGCTGATAGCTGCCGGGACTTTGATTTCTCTGACGCGCGCCAGAACGATATCATAATAGTCCTTGTCCTCTTCGAGCAGCTTCACCAGCTTCAGCCGGTCATCGGCAATGATGTTCTTGACCCCCATTTTGCTTTCGATAGCCTGCTGGGCCGCGCAGACGGTCCACACGGGCAGGTTGTGGATTTTCGCCAGCCGGTTGGACAATACGACCAGAGTCTTTTCGTCGTCGGTCCGCTGATCCTCGTCCCGGTTCTTCATGAACAAGGACACCTCGTCCAACACCAACAGGACCCCGCTATACCCCTCGGCCAAGATCGTTTCCGTCATGTGCGTGAGGATGTCCTCAGTCTCTGCGGCGATCTGAGGCTGGACTTTCAGGTATTCGGTATAAAAGCGCCAGAGCTTGTTACCGCAGCTCCGCTTGTATTCCGGGGTCTTGTTCTGCTGGATGGTCCGGATAAAGTCGTCAACCTCTTCGAATTCATCCTCGTCGAAGAATTTTGGGTCGCGCAGGAATTTGGATAGGTCTTTCCGGTAGCGCTCCAGGTCCTCAGTAATGAAGCGATCAGCCAACAGCTCCACCGGATACAAGGAGATGTTCTTGCCGAGCTCGACCTGTATCTGATCCTTGGCCGCATCCAGAATGTACTCGGAGAGACGCCGGCCCTTATCGGTCAAACCCACTGTGCCGCTGCCTGCTCCTACCAGCGTCTTGACGATGACAAAGATGCCTTTGGTCCCCTTGCCGCTCTTGGCCTCGATACCCTCCTCCCAGAAACGGTAGAGAGACTCGCGCTTGCCGCGGCCGGAGGCGTCCTCCTTCTTTTTGACGATGTCCCATGCATCTTTCCGTCCAAGTGCCAATGCGGAAAGACAGCAGAGCAGGTGTGATTTACCGGAGCCGAACTCCGCCTGAATCCAATAGCCCTGACCAACCGGATTATCCTTTCGGTCACGCTTCCAGGGGGCTGCCATATTGCGCAGAATATCCGTGAGGAATGGTCTGACCGGATCGATCTGAAACTCCTCAATGGTCTGCAGCTCCGGCTTGCGGGCTTTGCGGCTGGCTTCGGAGTTCGAGTCGGCCCAGACGTGTTTTTCCAGGGAATAGACGGAAATGATCTTGTCCGGGACCGTGCAAATCTCGGCCAGGTTCTGTCTGGCGGTAAAAAGATCGTCGGTATTAGCCATGGCAATTCCTCTTCTTCATCGCATTTGTGTCGTCCTTGTAACGACTCAGTTCGCGCTTGCAGACGGCATAGTCCTCATCAACCTCTGCGCATTCACTTTCACTGAGCATATCTGTGTTAAGACCACCCCGTTCATACAGAACCGTAGCCTCGAAATACCACCCCACGCGCTTACAAAACCGTAACCAGCTTGCGAGGGTATTCGGCGTTGGGCGGCCATAATGGGTTGAACCATTAAGGAGGCCTTCAACGTAACGCGGTATGCTTGTGAGAGGGTTCACTCCCTTGCGCCTGAAAGTCACGATCTGCGCCTTGAGATAAACCCTTTCAACCTTCCACCCTGCGGCCATCCAAGAAGAGCCTTGCGGGCTGGATTTTGTGTTGGCCCACCACGGTCTATCGTGAGAGGCCGTCACAGGTAGTTTTCCACCCAATACCGCAGCCAACTCCTTAAACGTCAATGCGATCTGTTCCTGCTGTGGTGGGGCGCTTTTAAAGAAACGCTGCAAGTTCTCATAACGATTCCGGCCGATATTGGATTCGACAGCTTCCACACCAGTCCTGATGAAAGTTACATAGCCAGCCTTAAAGTCGACCTTATCCACCTTCCAGCCGGCATCGAGCCATCTTAATGCGTGCAGGCTCGAGCGTGTATTGGCCCACCACGGGCGGTCGATTTTTGCCGTTCTGGGAAGGTCAGTCCCCAAGACACGCTCAATTTCGTCCAGGGAGAGCGCGAGTTTCTCTTCCTCCTGGGGTCGATTCCGTAGGAATGCGGTCAGTGGATCGTACTTCGACATCCTCGTTATTCCCCCCTCCGTTTCCGCTTCTTACCGCTTTCATCCACCGCGCCTCTGGCTATCATGCGTGCGCAAACCTGGTAATCTTCCTCGACGTTGACCATGGCCTCCTCGGGCAGGTTGTCGGGATTAAGTCCACCTTTCTCGTACAAGAGCTTGCCCTGCTCGTAGAGTCCGGCCCGCTTGCAGTGGCGTATCCACTCGGCAATGGTTGCGTCGTTTGGCCTTTCGTGCTCAGTAATGATAGCGCCCAGTTCGAGCTGGGCGATGTAGCGCTTCACCCTCCGGCCCAGGCCCTTGACCCGGGCTTCACGCTTGGCCTTATCCTCCTCCTCGGAGGCGGGAAGTCGCCAGGTTCCTTGGTCGGTTTTGTAAAAATAGTCGGGCAGGAACTCGGCCAGTTGGCGGCGCGGCTTGTCCTTTACCGCGTAAATGTAGTGCTCGAAAAGGTCGCTGTAGTGGACGCCTTCGTCTCCGAGGTTCTTCTTGAGAAACCCCTTGATGAACACTCCGAGCTTCTCGGCTGCCGAATCCTCACGTGCGTTTTCGGCAGCGTCGGCGATTACCAACTCGGTCTCTTTCAGGTACCATCGTCCACCGCCATTTTTCCCGCGCTCGATCTTTGCCTCTTCTGCAACTTGCCCGAGGAGTTCGTTGAAATCATGGGCCTCCATCTGGCCGGTACGAACCATCCGGCTGACGACCTCGTCATAAACGCGGTCTTTCGTAGAACCGGGACTCGTATCAAGATAGTCGCGGATGATCTGGCGGACCTTTTCATTAAAGGTCGTTTTATCTTCGTTGCCGGTAATGGCTATAGTAGATTTTGTTTCCCCAGGTTTGGGCTTACGGAAATTAACAACAATATCGCGCTTAATTATCCCCTCGCGTTTTGCGATATGGATTCTGCTTTCGGCTGTACCAATTGTAACAGCGCTATCCGCCTCGTCAGGTATAAAACCTACCTCGCTGGCGATATCCTTAACATCTTCCCACGTTCCCTCTGAGGTGTCGTGGTAACACAGAGATAGCCAACGCCCTGGTTTGAGGACGCGATATATCTCCGCAAATGCACCTTTCATCAAGGAAAACCATTCATCTTGTCCCTTGTCGAGATGCTTGTTGATAATGACCTCTTCCTTGTCCCATCCTCGGTTGAAGCCTAGCCATGCCTCCCAGAGTAAGTTCAACTCCCAAAAATCAATCTTGTCACCATATGGAGGATCAGTGAACACGTAATCAATACTATTTGAAGATATCTGACTCAAGTCAGTGGCGCTTTGGGTAGATATGAGACATTTCCCTTCACACTTCTTGCTATCAATGCCTTTAAGCAAACGTTCATGTTTACGTTTCAAAACAAGAAGAGGATTGATTTCTCGAGCCAGTGGTGTCGGAGAGAGCCTACCAAGTGTTGGTTGGCCACCGCGATCTCTATCCGAATACATGACGGAAAAATTCATCAACATAGATGAAAGTAAAAACGTTAGGTAGTGTCTTTCTATGGGATCATTCCACTCATCAAGTAGCGTCAAAGCCGTATCAAGTACTACTGAAGCACGTGGCCAGATTGCATCTTTCGCAAGCTTATACCCATTAGCCCCCAACCTAAGGCTTAACGCTTTCTGAGGAATCTCAATATGCGCCCGATTTATCCCATTTCGTATGCCTTCGGCCTTTATCTGGAGTTTGCCATCTTGCCCTTTGCCATCAAAAGCAACCATCTCTTTGCGGCGCGTCCCTTTGGTAATAACCTGCATTTCAACTGGAACGGGAGGTAGCTTCCCTCTGCGTGACGATAGGAGTTCAATAACAGAGCGTTGTGCACAGACTGGACAAACCAGACCGTCGTCAACTCTATTCCGTTCCGCAGATTGAACTGCATCTCGAACGGTGACTATTTCCATACAACGTGGGCAACGAAGTCGAGATGACCAGCGAATATAGACAATAGTGGCTTCATCGCCTTTCGAGGTATGGGTGTCATATAGATATCCGCATTTATCGCTCAGAACGGAGAGAAATTTCTTGAAGGCACGATCAACGGCTCTTGTGTCAAAGGGATAAACGTATCCACTAGCTATAAAAGTCGCTGCTGGGCTTAAATCAATACCAATAGCGTTTCTGCCAAGGCGTAAAGCCGAAACCATGGTAGTACCTGAACCACAGAATGGGTCTAGTACTACATCTCCAACTTCAGAGTAGTGTTTTATGTAGGTATCAATGGCGGAGGGCGGCTTTTTCGACCAATAACTGTGCATCTCATAGACAGGTTCAGAACGTTCCACTTGAAGCTCGTCAGTCATTGGCTGTATTTCGTAGATATCTGTTTCCGGATCATATGGCCGCTCTTTGATATGCTGCTCGACGAACGCCCGCAGGTTCGGGTTCGGTTGATCGCCGGAATAGTAACCCTCCGGCATCTTTGGGGCTTCCTTCCTGAAGAGGCTTCCAGCTTGCGGATCGTATTTTCTGGCCATGGCTATTCCCTAATCTCCCACAGATGGTTTTCAGCTATCAGGTTCGTGGGCAGCGTGTAGTCGCCCTCGTCCATTTCATGAAACATGATGATCCGACCGCGCGACCTCCGGCCGGGCAAGAAAAGCAGCACCCGGTCCTCGTCCGCCGCCATGGTTCGTAAGAGATTCAGCTCGATGTGATAGGCAAAGAGCATCTCCAGATTGGACAAGACGAGGATTCCCTTGCCGGTGAGATTCGCGCGCAGGAACCGCTCGAAGGCCCTGGCCACATGCGCTGCCGTGGGTTCAGGACGCTTGGCTTCGTTTTCAGCAAGCTGTTTGAACTCGTCATCCGGGATGGCATCCAGGATGCCACGGTTTACGTTGACAGGTTTGGGAAAAGGATCGCCGTCGGTGGTCTTGGCCTGAGTCAGTTTCTTGGCGAACCCGTTGAGTTGAGTGTAGGTGCCCAGAACGCCATATAGGTGCCGCCCACCGGGAACCGTGAGCTTCTGACGAATGGCTTCTATGATCTCGGTGGACTTCATGGCTTTTTCCCTCCGGAGACGATCTGCTCGACCACTCCGGCGAGCGTGTGTTTGGTCGTGAACTGGCGAATGTTATCGATTTCCGAAATCTTGCTGATGAGCCCCTGGTTGCGCAGCTCATAAAGGGCATGGAGGAGCCGTTCCGGGTTCCAGAGCATGGCCCGAATCATGCGATTCTCATCGAGCTTGCGGATGTCGTACATGCCCGGTTCCGGGAACTCGCTGTGAAGAACAAAAGCGAAGGATGTCACCGGAATATCCCGATAGGCAAAGCTGATCTTAGTCCGGTCGGCCTTGGCAATCCCTCCCGCGGTAAGGGCATCCACGATGGCCTTACCGCAATCAACGATACTTTTGGCCTCGGGAAACTTTTCGGCAAGGCGTTTTCGTATGCGCTCACGACTCAATCGGCCGGTGCCGAGATTGGGAAGGATAAGGTCCTCGATCATCTCCACCTCGAGCGGCTCCGAGAGAAGGAAACGGTAGAAGCAGACATCCCGAAGTTCCTGTGCATCCGGGAAAGCCTTGGCGAATAAACGCAAAGGGGCGTCTGCATAGCCTTCCGGGAATATCCTGCGTGTGATGTAATTGGCATATCGGTGCCGGGTCTGTTCCGCGCTGAAATGGAGCTTGGCGCGGAGGAAGGAGCGTATTTCGTCCAGCGACTCGCTATCCGGAAGGCTGGGAAGGATTTGAATGGCCTCCTTGAGCACGGCCTTGCCGAACATCTCCGTGCCGTACCTCTGGATTACCTTTTCCCGGCGCGGTTCAGCGACCGCCGAAGGCGCCTGATTGAACTTCGAGGGAATAGTCTCGAACAGCGTGGCTTGCTTCAGTGGTTTGGTCGTCTCTTTAGCAGGCTGCTTGAGGCCATGATGCTGACGAATCCAGTCAACCAGCTTAAGAAGGACCGCGCTGTTTTCCTTGATGCCATCGGACTGGCAGAGCGTTTCCATCGGAGCTTCCAGCAGGGAAGAAAGGCTGCCGTGTTCCAAAAGCAGGCGCGCGGCAAGGGGCTGAACATCCTTTTGCGGGATTGCATAGGTCAGCAGAAGCTCCAGTAGGGCTTCCTCTGAGCGGGAACTTTCCTCGCCGCTCGCGAAGCGACCCCTTAATCGTTGTCGATGACCTTTGTTCCCTGTATCCGGCATCTTTATCTCGACCTGTCCTTTGTCGGGTTGGGGTCTTCATTGTCCTTTTCGCCGGCTGCGCCGGATTTCACCCATGCGTCCACTTCTTTTCTGTCGAACTTCCAGAGCCGACCGATCTTGTGGCCCGGCATCTGCCGTTCGCTAATCCACTTGTAGACCGTATCCCGCTTGATGCCGAGATGGTCAGCAATCTCATCCACGGAGAGCCATCGGTCTTCCATCATTCGACCCCGCTCACTGTTGGCTTCATCGGTTGCCTCCCAACAGCCTCTTTCTCTTAATTAATCGGTGTCCCACGTTCCAATCCTCGTCGCTTGCATCCCAATAAAACGGGATAAACAGGGTTACAATATATCAGACGGAGGTGCACTGTCAAGCAGTTTGTCCCTTTATTTTACCTCTTTGACCGAATATAACCGAGTAAACTCTATGGCGGCCTGCAGAAGCCGCCAGGAGTCGGAGACCGGGTGAAATCCGCTCTCGTCTGACATAGAGCCAGGCCGGAAGCACGGCTCCCTTTGTTCGGGACGAGGAGCAAATGGCGACGGTGAAGGGAGGGACTGTCGGGTGGAACCCTTCCTGCCGGAATGGGCGGCAGGTCGCAAAAGGGTCGATGAAGTTTAGACGTGCTCTCTATTTAAATTGGCTTAGAGAATACGGCACTTTTCTAACACAAGGCGGGGTTGGCCCGGGATTCAGGTAATTCTATAGACATAGGGCGCCCCTAAAGATAAAGGCATAATTACCTCACGCGAAATTTAGGGAAACGTCGCCGTACCAGACAGAATTAGCATATGTGAAGGTCAGGATGTCCACCGCGTTGCCCGTGGCCGTGAGTGCGGGAGCGGATCCACCGCGCCACTTTATTGTTGTGCTCCATGTAATCGAGTCTGATCCCTCCGATGATTGTTGGAGGAGGAGTCGGTAGACACCGCCAGCTGTCGGGTTGGAGAAGGTCACAGTCACGGTGTCGCGGTCGAAGGTCATGTATTGGGTTCCTCCGGCACTCCAGTCGACCGTAACGGTATCTGCACAGGTAATCGAGTGTTGGCGGCCGTCGAGGGCCTGGGTGATGCCGAGAACATCCGCTCCCGTCAAAGCGGCGATATTTCCGCCTGCCTTTCGCCCTATAATCCGCTGTTCATCAACTGTCAGTGCGGCCGGGGTGTTGTCCGACACCGCATAGAGGATCGTATGGGCGTTGAAGGCTGCCTTTTCCACGAAGGCCGACCCGGCTATCATCTGGGCGAACACGCCGGCAAGCTCTTCGGGATAGAAGTTGTCATCCGCCGCATTTCGATAGCCGAGCACAAGGATGTTATAGGCCATGAAGCCCGAAGCCGATCCCGCACCGATGGTTGTCTTGGAGACGGTTATGACGGCATTGTTTGTTTCCGATAAAGTCACATAGGCGAATTCCGAATCGGCCAGGGCGATGCTACCCGCGGTCACCGAGTTGTGGACTGCGTTCCCGGCCGCGCTGGTAAAATAGATGTGCAGTGTTCCTGACCAGGTTAACGTCCCCGCCGCCCAGGACAGCGTGCCGTCGCATCCGACAAGGGCGCCTTTATGGTAGGTGATCGCCCTGTCGAGTGAGGCCAGGGCCGGATTCATGGACGCCGCCGTAAAACTTGTCGTCCCCGCCGCCCAGGCTGTATGATGATTAGTCCCCACCTTTGAGCCCTCCTTCCAAAGCTTTTTTCGTCGCTGAAAATATCTCCATGAACTGTTGAGGGAGACGCTCTTTAACTTGATCGGCTTGCTGGATCATTTTTTCTTGTTCTTCCCTCATATGCTTCATGTCCGCCGCGATGCTTGCGAGGCTTGCGGCGATAGATTCCAGTGCTGCTGTTGTTTGTTTAAACATTCTCCCTCCTTACATGGGTTGGCCCAGTGAATCCAACAACACGATCGATGCATAGGAGGACAGCCCCGTAAGGCTTTCCGTTATGATCAGCGTTACGGATCGGTCCGTCAGCTCGCCGTCTCTCGTATATGTGACAGCCGCGTTTGTGGAACCGGAATAATAGAATCTGAATGACGCTGTTTCATCCTGGGACTCACCGCCATATGAAAGAGTGCCGTTTCCCGTCACCCAGGTAAAAGTAAAACAGTGTCCGGGGTTCGTGTTGCGGTAATAGTTGCCGTATTGGTCTTTGATGGATACATGGATAACCGTCGACGTGTCTGTCCACTCCAGTTCATCATCGTCGACCACCGAGGACAAACTCGAAGGGATCGGTATCGTGAATGATTTATTGATGTTAAACTCCGTTATCGCCGTGCAGTTGGGAGGGATCAGCACAAAACCGATGGCCAGGTGATCGGCATTCGCTCCCGGGGGACCGGGAATCGTGCCGCCAGCCGAGAAATTGGCACCCTTGACGACTTCCACGATCCCGTCGGACCCCACTTGGATGGTGTCGTAACGGAAATAAGTCGTTGACGCCGCATCGAAGGAAACGGACCCGCCGACACTGTCCATCTGGAGATCGTTCCTGTCCATGACGATATCCGATCTGTCCATCATCATTCCGCTCAACGCATAAGTGAGCCCGTCGATTCTGAACGTGCCGGGATCGATGGTTGCCTTCATGGTGGCGGGATTTGTCGCTCTGACGGCACAGCCGGTCAGAATGGTGTCGGGTAAAGTCGCCGGTTCAGGGGTGACCGACCCGCCGGCAACAGCCGTTGGCAGCAACACGCCATGCCCCATGATTTCGATTCGCGATTTGTTGCCGCCCGGCAGATTGATCCTGACGGCGTTCCCCGGTTTCAAGTAGACCGGCGTGCTTTCCCAGTTTTCGGGGTACCACGCCTTGATCAAGGTGTTGGAGCCCTGTATTTTCACCCGGCAATAGTGACTTCCCGGATTTACGTCCATGACAATGGCATCGCGCAGCTCCTGCGCCTGTGTAATCTGCCGCCGGACCCGGGTCTTGAGCAGTCTGCCGTTATAGAGCCTCATGACACCACCCAGCCCTCTATTTCATCGAAAAAATAGCCGTCACCGCCGGTATCCGCCTTCTTGAACGTCCTTTTGAGGGATGCGACGAATAGATCCAGGTCCTCACCGGAATAGGGGTGTGTTACGCGAATGGTGTCGCCGTCCTCATCCTGCAAATGAGCGACTTTCGTTATCGTCACCCTCCGCCTCTGCATCTGAGCGACCATGCCCTCGAAGGACGCCACCGCCACACAATCCGCCACCGAATAGCAGAGAGGGTCATCCACCACTTGCTCGACGACGGCTTTGATTTCGGTTTGGTGTTCTTCATCATTCCATGAACCCTGGACGCTTCTTCTCAACGAACCCAACGGCGTCGCCCATACTTCGATTTGATAGTTCGCTGTTGAACCCAGAATCATCAAAGCCGGCATGACGGCGAGACCCTCTATAAGCCTGCCCACGGGTTGGGTCCATCCAGCGCCCCATGACACGACCGCATCGCCTATTTTGTTCCCGACAATGTACAGGGCGATCGAAGCCGCGAGCATGCCGATCAAATTCGGCGCCTTCATGTAAACCGTGCAGAATTTGTAGTCGTCGCCGGCGGCGCATTCCTCGATGTGCTCATCCACGCCGCCCGCCAGCTGGAAGGGGATGCTTGTCGACGTTTCGAGGGCAACCAGACGGGGGGAGAGGCATCTTCTGCTTTTATCATCGGAGTACCAAACGACATGATCCGCCTTGCATCCCCACCAGCCGAGCGTACCGGAAAGCTGCGTGATACGCTCCTCGGCGTACTGGACCGTCGTAAAGTCCATTTCCTGCCCACGCACCGTGACCCGATTGGTGAAGTCAGAATATTTGTCGTCCGGGGAATATTTGATCAGTTTTGTGTTGTCAGGATAGATGTGGTCTATGCCGGCCGTGTTGCTGATCCGCCGTGCATGGGCCTTGCCGTCACAGTCGAACCGGAAGTAATAACCGAACCGCTCGCAAACCTGGGTGATGATTTCATCGAGCGTGCTTTCGATCCACTGCATTTGGAGTCTGCTCTCCCCGGCAAAAGCGGGAAGATTGATGTCCTCCAGCGTCATATTGGCCAGATCGATAAGCAAATCCGTGATGATTTCCCCGGGCAGGTTGTTGTATACCTCCGTCGCATAGACATGCCCGTGCTGCCACAGGCAGCGCTGGTCCTCCGCCGTCACCTGCATGACAGGGTATTCCCCCCGCTGGAAACCCAGGGAGGTTCCCGTAACGAAAAAGGTCCCGGCGTTCTGCCAATAGTCGACGCCGCCTATTTTTTCACCCCATCTCAGAACGAGCTTGCGCCCCTTTTTGAGAACGGGGCTCAGAAGACTGGACAAATTGTAAGGGTCGAAGAGATGTCCGTGACTGACCGAGAACGACAACGTCGCCGGCTGTCCGCTGATCGTCTGTTCCGTTGCAACCTCGCCTGCGATGTAGGGGGACAGATCCACGCTTGATCCGTCCTTGTCCCATTTGATGCTTTTCTCGCCATCTGTACCCTCGTGCGTCCAGAAAACATAGGCGGAGGTCGATGTCCCGGGCTCGACGGCGGCCGCCGCGTCATAATCCAGGAATCCTTGTACGAGGCTTCCTGCCTCGGAAAAGGACCAGCCCCCGCCGGGATTCGTGCCGATCGCGTAAGATGCCTGCCGAATATAGCCGTTCGCTGAAAACATGATCACGCCTTGCGGGTTTCTACCTCCGTAAACTCCAGCGTCTCCGACCATGATCATGTCGTTGGTGTCATCGTAAGCAATCTGTGATGGTGAAGCCAGCTCCTTGCCGTCAGCCGTGAACCCAGCGATATTGTTGTTGGAGAACAGGCTCCAGGTCTTCGAGATCGTGTCAAAAACGGCAACTCCGTAGGAGGTGTGAGTCATGGCGATCCGTCCATCCTGCAATAAAGACGGCCGCCCGAAATAATGGTCGTCACTGCTGCAATAGGAAGGACGATGCAGGGTGATCGTTTCCGCCGAAATGTCTATTTCGGCGAGACCGCGGAAACCGCCTTGGTCGTAACCGCTCGTGTACTTGCACATGCCTGCATAGATTTTTCCGTTGTAGACAAACGGCTTCGTCAGCCCGTAATAGGGGAAATCGATGTCGCTGCTCGTCCATTTAACGATCAAGGCGCCGGTTTCAAGATCGAATACCAGCATGGCGCCGGGCCACATGCCTGTCGAACAGCTCAAAACGATGTAGCCGCTGTCTACATCAACCCACATTCCCCCATGCAGGCTGTAACTAACCCCGTATGCTTCCGTATCATCGATATCCGTATAATTGAAAATTTCGTGAAATTCCGGTGACGACTCCGTGAGATCGATATAGCCGACACTGACCTTGGGATGCCATACATAGGTATCTACCAGGCAGAGGTAAACCCGCAAATTCGCGGCATCGACCTGACAATGATGAAAGGATCCGTAGTGTGCCGAAATACTGTGAGTTACATTCTGCGTGAACCCGTAAGCGACGTTCGTGTCGCAGTAATAGTTGGTAATCGTATTCGCCTCTCCGTCGAGAACCCAAAGCCACCTCCCCGAGCTTCCAACGTGAGCCGCCGTGATGGCGATGATGTGGCCGTCGTGAACGTGGTTGCAGTACCATACGTGCTCGGTGGCCGATATTCCGCCGCAGATGACGGACGGAAACCCCGGTGTTGTTGTGGCATCCCAGTACTGATCGACTCTCCAGGTGTCCACGTCGATCTTTACGACACATTGCAGACCTTTTGTCCCCCCGCCGTTATGAATATTGATTGCGTACAGCTTCCGGTTCGTTGAGTCCCAGGACAGCTCAACGGTCGTGTCGCCGGTCGGCCAGCCCGTTGCCGTGTCGTCCATGTGAAGGGCCCCGACCTTTCTGGTGAAGATCAGATTCATCTGATTCGCCGCTTTTTGGACCGCGACAGGATGACCCCCGACCTCACCGTAGCCGTCGTAATTCGTGACCCTGACCGCGGCGGTCCAAGTCGTCCCTCCGTTTGTGCTAACCGAGTAATAAATGTTGGTCAGTTGCTCGCCCCCCGGGCCGGTGCTCTCGAGGACATCGAACCACAGCCAGAGATCGCCAGTCGTGATCCTGATGATGGATGGGTTGCTCAGGCGCCAGGTGGATGTCAGGCCTGCGATGCTCAGGGCCGCTTCCGTTGACCAGGTGACGAAATCGCTGGAGGTCCTCTTATACAGATAGTAATTCGAGCCGCTTTTCTTCCCGTAAACAAGCAGGTAGGAATTCGCCCCAAGGGTCTGCACCCAGGGGTCGGACGTGAAGGTGTCGTGACTCCAGCCGGCGATCTCGGCATTGCCGGCGGCAGCGCCCGTTACGGTGACGATCCGGCGCATAAGCCGATAGAGGTGAGAGACGGTGTCGTTGACGAGATAGACCAGTCCGATATTGCCGCCTGCCAACTCGCAGATCGAAACGCCTACCATGACGCGGGAGGTGTCCGTGTAGAGCTCGATGGTGACAGGCGTGAATTCCCGGCGTTCGGTATCGGTGTAGACATACTTTATTCCGCAGTCTCTGTCCGCATCGGGGCCATAGCAATAGGCGATGCAGAGCCGGCCTGACGAGTGGGGGATGAGATTGACGCCAAACTCGCTGAACGTCTCGGATGTGAGAAATGTGCCGTCGAAGGGGATGTCATCACTACGCTGTGAAGAGATGATCTCCACCAGGGGGCGCCGGGAGGGGTTTTCTTGGGCGGCGGCCAATGCGGCATCGAGGGTCAAGGACATCAGGGTACCTCGCTTAGGATGAGGAGCGTCATGGTCACGTTCTGCCGCCATGAGCCCGCGCCCGTGCCGTACCCGCCCAGGAAATAGTCCCCGTCCAACCGCGTCATCTCGACCGTGTAGGTTTTTGCCGAAGGCGTCCCGTCCAGCGTCGGGTCAAACTCAAGGGGCGCGTCAGCCGTAAAGAACGTCTCGAACTGCGACCACATCGCAGCGGGCATGGCGTTCCAGGACAACGAGAGTTCCTTTCCGACGATGGACGTTCCCCAGGAAAAATACGCCACTCCTTCGTAGGTCTGCACTGCGGTGCAGGATTTATCTTCGCGGATCACCGTCATGCTCCCCGGCAGAAGGCTGAAGGTATAGGAGGTCACGCCGTCGTTCAGGATCATGAGTGCCTCCGGATCATCCGTTCGCAGGTCTGCTCGATTTCGCGGCGCAACTCCGCAGCCAGCATTTTGTCGGTGTCTCCATTGATGGTGAGGGGAACGCTGATCGACACGTTCCCGCGGCCCACGGTACCGGCATCTTCTTCCATGGGCGTCACACTGCCGCCGCGACCGGCCATCATGAGGAACTGCCGATTGCCGATCGACAGGAGTTCCGGGATGCCGCGCTCGTTGACCTCGTACATTCTGCCGGGGGATACGGCGCCGCCTTGCGCCTTGCCGCCGCCGAAGAGCGAGAACCCGCCCAGATATGAACTGATGCCGCTGAAGATCGGGCCGGTGATGTTCTGATAGATCATCATGCGCAGGAGGTCCTTGATCATGCTGTTAATCATGTCGCTGAAGGACGCCTTTCCCTCCAGGGCGAAGTCGGTTATAGCGTCCGCCGAATCACGCCCCCACCCCTCGATCGTCTGCTGCAGCTTCTTGAAGTTGTCTTCGCCGTCCTTGAGGGTACTGTCCAGATCCTCTTTTGCCTTTTTCATCGCCTTGCCGTACTGCTCCTGGGACAGTACGCCCCGATCCAGCAGATCGTTCAGCCGTTGCACCGTTTCGGTGTACCGCTCTTGCGGGGTTTTTATGTCCTCGAGGATCTGCTTGAGTTGTTCCTTGGCGTCGATGTCGCCGAGGAGGGCCTCGGCGGACTTGAGCTGATCGGCGGTCGCCTCCTGCAATGTCAGGCGATACAGGGAGGCCTCCGTCGCCGTCATGTTGAAGGTATCGGCCTGGAGTTTCAGCGCCTCGATCTCGGCGTCGATCGATTTTTGGTTTGCCTTTTTTGCCTCCTCCTGCTCGATCAGGCTGCGGGTTGCATCGAGTTCCTGCGCCAGAGCGATCAGTTTTTCCTTTTGCGCATCCGAAAAGTTCCTGTACGCGCCTTTCTCAATTTCCCATCGGATTTTTTGCTCTTCGGTCGTGGCCCTGATGAGGTCGCGCTCCTTTGTCATGGAATCGACGGCCTGCCCACCCTCGGTTTGCTGTTTGCTGAGTTCGGACAGCGAATCTATTTCGCGGGCTAACAGGATGATCTTTTCCTTCTGTTTGGATGTAAAATGCTTGTACGAGCCCTTGGCGATCTCCCACCGCGCCTTTTCTTCTTCCGTGACGGCGCCGATCAGGTCGCGCTCGCGTGTCAGGGACGCTATGGCTTCCGTGGCCGGATCTTTCTTCGCTGGTTGAGGCGTTTTTGTCGTGGTTTTTGTGGGAGGCTTCGCCGGCAGCAAATGGGACTCAGCCTTCGGCGCCTTCAATTCGGCGAGTTCGTCTTCGAGTCTCTTTTTTTCTTTCGTCGCGTTGTCGATGAGGCGTTGATAGTATTTCTGATTGCCGCTGAACGGAATGTCTCGTTTGAATTCCAAGTCGGTTATTTCTCGTGCCTTTTTCGTGATCCTCTCTTGCAGATTTTGCATCCGCGCCGCTTCTGTATTGTTCTTTTTCAGCCAGGCGTTCAGTTCTTCGGCGTTCATCGTAGCGAATTCGAAGAAGTCGAGACGCCCGCTTTTCACAGCGGCCCAGCCCTGGAGCGACTGGCCGATGTTCCCGATGGCTTTGGTCGCCCGGGCGGCCAGAGAAATGATCTGCGTGAAGAGCTCGACAATGCCGGAACGGTTCTGATCGATCGTCTGGGCGAGATTGGCGATCTCTCCCGCGATTGATTTCGTGCCCTCGGCGGAGCGATCGGAGTCGCTCACGAGGCGACCGAAAACGGTCTTGAGATCCGTCATCGCCTGCTGAATCGTCGGCTGCATCTTCGAGAATTCCTCGTCGATTTTTCCTGCCGACGCGGCGAAGGCCTTGACCATGATTTCAGAGGTGATTTTTCCTTCAGTGGCCATTTGGCGCAGGCCGCCGACATCCGTGTGGAGGTAGTCGGCCAGCATCTTGGCGATGCGGGAGCCGTTCTCCATGATGGAATTGAATTCCTCGCCCCGTAGCACGCCTGAGGCCATGCCCTGGGACAGCTGGATGATCCCGTTGGTCGCCTCCTGCTGTGTCGCCCCGGAGATGACCATGGCCTTGTTGAGGGTTTCGGTGATGCGGAGGAGGTCGCTTTGGCTTGTCCCCATGGTCTCCGTCGCCTTGGCGAACCGGGCATAGAGATCGACCGAGGAGGAATAAGAGCTGTGAGATCTCAGGGACTGCTGGTAGAGACCTTCCTGAACCGCCTTCAAATTGTCCGAGGAGGTCGTGACGAGTTTCAGCTTGTTGTCCAGCAGCGTGTAGTCATCGGCTATACCAAGAACGGTTTTGGCCAGCATCCCGGTCACCGTCGCCGCGGCGAGGGCCTTGACCCGGAAAGACATGAGACCGGCCGTGCCGGCGTTGAACGACTTCTTGGCGGTTTCCATCCCCTTGGCCATGCCCTGGGCGTTGGTGACCACGGCGTCGCGCGCCTTTTTCATGTCTGAAGCAAACTGGGCGTGCCCGGCGGAAAGCTCCGCTCGAAGCGCCCCTATGGATTCTGCCATTGTCTCTTACCCATGTTTTTTAAGGCGTTCTTCATACGGGCTTCCATGTCCGCGTGATCGACTTCACGCCTGACAAGCAGGCTCTCCAATTTCGGCATCTTCTTGGCCCGCGACAGGTTCGCCGTGAGCCACGCCGATGCGCTCCGTCCATCGGCCAAGGCGGAGACGGCCTGGCGGGTCAGATAGGGTGTCAGTCTCCAGAATTCTCCCGGAGAAACGCCGGACATAACCGCATTATGAAACGCCGCCATGACCCACCCGCTTTTTGGTTTTTTTTTACGCTGCGACCTTCCTCGTTCGGTATTCCCTCGGGTCCGAAATACGCCCACTGAATCGCCGTCTGAACCGCCTTGGCGAATGGAACGAGCGGTGGGGAGAGGTCCATGATGCGCTCGGCGTTCATCTCCGGGTGCCTGTCGCGCAGACCGATGGCGGCGATCACCGCGATCACGTCCGGGTCAAACAGGTTCGGGCTGTCGCCGTATTTTTGTTCGATTTCGGACAATGCCCGCCAGGTGAACTTCAGGACGTAATCGTGCCCGCCGATATGGATCATTTTCTCTCCAGTCAGAATGTTCATGTTATGCCCAGGTGACCTCGTCCGTGATTCTGATCGTGATCGAACCGTCGATCTTGCCGTCCACCGCCCCGGAAGAACTGAGCCCGAGGACGTAACCCTTGAAGGTGGCCGTCGAGGAGTCCGAGTAGGTGATCTTGAAATCCTTCTCCGTCCGCGCCTTGCGTGCCGCAATGACCGCCTGCTGCCCGTTATCCGACGGTTCCCAGTTGATGGACAGGGAAATGGATCCTTCATCGGGCAGCCCCATCAGGAATTCCTTCGCCGTCGACCCGAGATGGGTCGTGTCGATCTCGGAGGCCGTGCCGTCCGGGCCGCCGAAGTCTGTGACCTCACCGATTTCCGTCCACGTGACTGGCGTGGCCAAGGCCGCATCGGTGTTGTCCGTGATCGTTTTCCCGGTCGAATCGAAGTTTACGGCAAATGTGTCCGTGGTGACGTGACTGACGATGCACACCCGGCCGTTGATATCACCCGCGTCATCCCCCCCGAAATTGGACAGGGTCACGATGTCGCCGTTTACCAGGACGTGAGCCGCCGATGTCAGGATCGTGGGGTTGCCCAGTGCAATGGCCGTGATCGTTTCGGCTCCGCCGGACCCGGTCCCCATTTCGATTTTTGTCCCTTGAGATTCAATAGCCATGCTGCGTTTCCTCCTTTGTTCTATTCGTCATGCCATATTGAGTAATCCATGATGATCCGGTGACAGGCCACCGCCGGCTCGTAGACATCCCGTTCCGATTGAATCAGAAACGATCCTATCCGGACCATCCCGCTTGTCCCACGGTACCCGTTCAGGGCGTTCCTCACCGCCTTGGCCAGAGCTTTGGCTGCGGCATATGTCTTTGCCCATGCCTCGATCTGAAAGTGTGGGTTCGCCATCCCCACCGGCCCTTCCAGGGCGTTTTCCCGGGCGCCGTACACCCGCATGTAGAGAATGAGCGGATAGGTGGGATCCTGCGGCAGCGTCGAGGGGTAGCACCTGGTCGTGAGATCCTTCACGGTCGCGTCGGCAACGAGTATCTCATGTATCGCCTCTTCGATATTTTCCGCGCTCACTTGCTCAGTCCTCTTACCTGCGCCTTCGAAAGTTTGCCCGCCGCCGCCCGTTTCGCCAGTCTCCCGGCCGATTTGTAGAGTTCATTCTTCATCTCGTCGGCGAAGATCCCCAAGGCGGGAATTTTCATCGCGTGCCAGGCTCGCCGGAGAAATGGGTTCGGGGAGACAAAGCCGGTTGTCGTGATCCTGATCCAGCGATCTCCGAGTTTGACGAGCCGAGGTTCGTCGAGATTCCTCTCGACGGTCCCGAATTCCACGAGGTGGGCGACGGGGGACGACGAGCCGACATAGACGGTCACCACCGAGCGGTCCTGTCTTCCCTTCCTCTGTGAAGGTTTCAGACTCGGGGACACCGTGATCGAATCCCGCAGACCGCCCGTCACGACCGGCACGTTCGCCCTGGCCGCTTCGGCGATCGGATTTCCCGCCTTTTTCAACGCGTTTCTGAGGACCGTCTTTTTCATGGCCACAGTCGGCAGCTGGTCCAGAAGCCTTGTCAATTCCTTTACGCCCTTCAGCTCAAACGAAAACGAGCCATGCCCATTCATTACTCCGCCCTCGCTTTCGAATAGATTTCCAGCCCTTCACGGCGTCCAATTTCCACCACCCCCGTGACGTCATATGTCCTTCCCGCGTAACTCAGCCGGTCGATCGGGGTCAGGTCCGCTCTGTACCGGATCCGCCATCTCGTGTCGGCTTCGGCCACCATCTGTGTGGCGGCATATCGTTCTGCGCCCCCGGCCGGCAGGTATTCCGCCCACACCGTCGCCAAGTCCATCCACGTTTCGATCGGCTCGCCATAGCTGTTTTCAACAACTGTTTTGCGCTGCAGCGTGATGCGCCTGTCCAGCCTGCCGGATCTCAAAACTCCTCCCAAAGCCTGAAACTGGCCAGCAGCCGGGGGACCGATTTGTCCTCGGTGACCGTCTGTCCCACCACCGGCTCGCCCCTCATCGCATAGAGGTCAGCGCAGATCATCTTGATCGCCGTTTTGATCCGCTGTGGCACCTCCAAGGCGGAAGCCCACCCGCAGGTGAACCTGATTGTTATCGGGTTCGCCGGATAGAGCGTACCGGAAGGCCAGGAATCCCCGTAAGCAAGGACGACCCGTCCGATTAGCTCGCCGTTTGGCTCGACGATGTAGCCGCCGGCCGGAAGTGTGCTGATCGTTCCGTCGGTATCCTTATAGGTGATCGATTCCACCGATTGCAGGCTCCCGAAGGGAAGCTCGATGCAGTCGCCGTCAGGCCATTGTGGCAGGCAGTAGTCCCAGGTCTCTGTGATCAACGCTCTTCTCGTTATTTCTTCGACGCGTTCCCGTGCCGTCGTGATGAGATCATTCAACAGGGTGTCCTCCGCCGTTGTCGGAGCGAGCCGGACAATGTCGACACCAAAGTCGCAGGCCGCGACAAGAATCCGGGCGACGGTGCGGATATACCGTTTCGAGCCGGTGTAGGCTTTCTCATAAGTTGCATGGTCGTTCGCGGTCGTCACCTGGGTGAAAGCGCCGCTTGTCCAGTCGGCCCAGGCGCTGTTGTCGTCGGATTCCTGGATTTTTACGTCGACGGTCCCGCCCGCGCCGTTTCCCCCCGCTTTCAGATAGATAATGGCCTGATACCCGAGAATCTCGACAGCGGTTCCAGTCAGTCCGTATCCTGTCGTCGTCGCGTGACTTCCCGGGGCGATGCTCTGTGTGCTGTCCAGGCTGTCGGCGAAGCTCTCTGAATCGAGCCGCAGATGCAGTTTGAGTTCGGCCAGGGAGACCGGCTCCGTTTCCGGTCCGGAAACCATCATGAAGCGCTTGTACGCGCCGCCCCAAACTTCCATATCACCGTCCTTGTGCCTTCGCCGTCCCGTTCAAGATGGTCACTGAAAAGATGATCAGGTTCTTGGGAGGCCGGATGCTCGTCTTGATCGTTGTGCTCACTTCGTTGGAATAGGCCGACTCCAGCCCGCGGTCGTCGTAAGCGGTCAGAGCCATGTAATAGGTCCCGTCCGGCAGTGAAATCGTATAAGTCGTGACCTTGCCGACCTCGATCTTCGTGGTGTATTGACCCGTGGCCGGACCGTAGTAAAGCCGGTAGCCGGTGATGTAGTCGTGGTCGATGGAGGGCTCCCATTGCAAGGTTACCTCGGATGTGCCTGCCATGACATCGCCGACCGTCACCCAAGCCTGCGCCGAAGTTGCCGCCACAAGAATGACGAGCGCTGCGAGAAATCTTTTCATTGGCTCACACTGCCGCCCGTGACGTTGCTGTCCTTGGCGAAAAGGCCGATCAGAAAAAGACCGAGCGTGCTTACCGCGTTTCCAACTTCCGCCGGAATTCCGAACAAAGGAAAGATCATCCCCAATGCCGCCAATATGCCCGATGCCGTCGTTTTCCAGTTTTTCACTTTCAATCCTCCCTTTTTTTGTGCTGCAATGTCGTCACTTAACCTTCGCGAAGAAGGCACACCAAAGTGTCTCCGCGATTGGGTCCTACCTGCCGATACCATTTTGAGTCTTCGAGCTCAGCCGCCGCTTGTTGCCAATCGCCCCCGTCGATCGCGGAAATCATCCGTTTGAATCCCCTGAACCTCGTCAGACCGAGGTTGAAGACCAGCTCTGTCAGAACGTCCCATCGATTTTTCGTAAAGTTCTTGTACTTGCTGTCGGGAAACATGGATCTCGCTTCCGCCTCCGCGGTTTCAATATCCCTGTCGAGAAGCCGTTCCGCCTGATCGATGGTCAATCTCGTGAATTTTTCGTGTTTACGTATCTTGTGCCCGTAGCCGATGGTCCAGGCGCCGGCCGGGCAGAGGTATGGCTGGAGCCTCAATCCTTCATGCAGTTTTATGCGATCCCTCAATGTCAGCATGTACAGTTATCCCTCGTTGATGATGACCGCCGTCGTCCTGGCTTTGCACTCTTGGGCGTCGCACTCGATCTTGTGGCCGTGCGAGTCCGCCCGAGCCCACAGCTCCCTGATTTCTTCCTTGAAGGACTTGTTCTGGACAATGATGATCCCCTGGGCAATGCCGATCCCTATCGAGATAACCAGGAGCCAGTTTGAAGTATCCATAGGTGCACTCCCTTTCGCCTCCGTTACCGTATGTAGAGATACAAGGCGCCTTTTTTGGAATTCCCGGCGTTCGTTACGGCAATGGTCAGTTTGCTGTTGGCGACGCCCGCCATGGATGCTTCCGCCCTGTATTCCGTGTTCATCGTATCCCTGTCGGCCAACGCCCCCAGAGCGACGTCGACGCCGTCTGAATCGTTCACGGCAATGTCGTAGTTGTCTGTTGGAGCGGCGGAACCGTCTGGAACGGTTACGGCCCCGATAAGCCTGCCGTCGTAGTAGTTCGCGGTTGTTCCGCTTACCGCGCCGGTCGCATCATCCGAGACCCAGGCCGCCTTGATTTTCTTGATGGTCCCGTATGTCACTTCCGTAAATGTCATGGCGCTTCCGGCCATCGATCGATCCTCCCATTAAGCCGCCGTCACGTATGCCCCGTCGTCGATCGGAACATACCAGAGGCTCCATTTCATCGTGCCGGCATTGGCGCCGACCCCGGTAACGAGTTCGATGGAACCGGGCCGGAGGGCCCACCGTGGGGCCGTGCTCAGGATGCAGCCCCCGTCCGTGGTAGAGGTGACGAGCGCCGTTCCCACCGCGTCGGGCAGGGTGAACATGCAGCCGACATCCACGTTGGCGATGGAGGCCGAGGCGGCACACAGCACCGTGTCGTCTCCGGTCGTGGGATTGGCGTTGATCTGGAGCGTCGTAAGAGTTGCATCCATGGTGGTCACGATCTCGCCCAGCAGGCCCAATAGGGCTACACGGCCGCCCGTGACCGTGAACAGTGCATTGGTCCCGGCGGCGATAGCCGCTGCGGAGCGGTCAACTCGGATCCCGAGGACGATGTCCGCTATTCTCGATATGGTCGATGAGTTGTAGTTCATTTTTTTTCACCCTCCTTTCAGGAAGCGCTGTTACAGGGCCTCGTTGTTCTGATACCGCGTCCCGACCAGTTCATAGGTAACCGACGCGATGCTCGACGCATGGCCGCCGGAGGTTCCCAACTGTACGTAACGGCATCCCGCGCTCAGAATGCTGGCGTCGATGAAAAACTGCACCACCTGGGAACCGGTATAGACGCCCGTATCAATGGTGAAGGATGCTGCGTCGGCCTGTCTCACCAGGCTCGGGTCCGTGAGGGCGTCGGATGCGTACCATATCGGGAAGGCGGCGGTGATTGCAGTCGTGCCGCTTGCCGCCGCCCCCTCGTGGACGTGCAGGACCAGGTCCGTGTCGCCGCCGCGGTAATGCAGGACGGTTATCAAGACCCCTTTCGCTTTACTGAGATCGCACCAGGCGGCCGTATCCGCTATGGCGTCCGCCGCCGCCGGTTCATGAGCCAATTGGATGGGATTTATTTCGGGATTCAACATGTCTTATTCCTCCTTATTTTCTGATTAGGACCGGGTCTGCAGCCCGACAAAATGCGACTGGGTATAGTTGGCCCCGCCCTTGTAAGGCGTCAACGCGGAAGCCCGCACCGGCTGGCCGTCCACGCGCATGACGAACCGGAACACGGATTCATCGTAGACAAACCGGACATGGATGCTCATATCGCTCTGGATGCCGCCCTTCTCGGCCAGGATGTAGCCGTTTTGGAGATCCGCCAGAAGGATGTCACCCAGGGTGCCAAGGGTGGCCGCCTGCTCGATGGCCAGGACCGGGCGCCCGAACAGGGTCCCGTAAGGCTGGCCGCTTAAGCCACCTGCCGGCATGTAGATCGGGATCCCCCCGGTTCCCACGGCCAGGGACATGGTGAAGAGCTGCGGCTCAATGTTCTGATTGATGAGCCACACCGCATTGGGACGGCTCGACGCGAAGAGGCGGGACCACATGTTGATGACGTTTTCCGCCAGGACCGTGGCCGCCTTCTGTCCCGTCTCTTTGTTCACCTGGACCAGGCAGCCCGTGTTGAGGATGCCGAGAGGCTGGCCGGCACCGGTGCCGTTGATGATGGCATCGTCGAGCAGAAATCCGAATTCGGAAACGAAGCCCTGGCGAATGACTCCCTCGAGGGCCGCCGCATCGCTCAGGAGCTCGTCCGTCGCATAGCAGAGACCGATCAGCTTTTTGAGGTTGAGCTCGATTTTTCTGAACTTCGGTTTGCTGGCCGACTTTTCCCCCGCTTCCTCTTCCCAATAGCCGACGATCCCGCCCCACCGGGTGGAGGCCCGGGAAGTTTCGTCCAGTCCCGGCAGTTTCATACTGTTGGCGTTCCCCGATATGGGAACCCGGCGGCATCGGGAAGCCAGAATTCCGGTTTCAAAGACATCCTTCAGAAGTTCCGTTGAAAAATCCTGCTGGACGAGAAACCCTCCGTCCGAGGGGATGGTCTCGTTGAGCCCCGAAGCGGAGGAGGTGATCCTCAATCGAGGATCGACCACGCCGCCGGGTTGTCCGGCCCTCATGACCGCCGCCAGCTGGGCCCCGAAAGAAGGGAACCTGTCCCGTTCTGTTTGCGCTGCAATTTCCCTTTTCTTTTCAATGGACTGAACGGCTTCCGGTTTTTCCAGGGCGTCGGCGATCCGCTGCTGCCTCTCCAGTGTCGCGACCGTCCTGCGGTAGTCCTCGACGGTATCCATCATCTCGTTTTTGATGCTCAATTCGCCGTCGGTCAGATCGCGGTTCTCCACGGTGGCCTTGGCGTCCATGTCGGCCGCTTTTTTCATCAAGGCGGCGATGTCTTCCCTGTACTGACTGATCGTTTTCATTTTCTGCTCCTTTTTCCTTGTGGTTTCCGGGCAAAGAAAAAGGGCGGCAATGTAGGTGTGTAGCCCTACACGGCCGCCCTTCGTTCTTTCTTGCGTCCCCTTCGGCTGATCAGGCTTCGGGGGAGCCCGGGTTTTTAGGTCTTTACTCTTTTACTTTGGTGAAACCAGCTCCGCCCTGATGAGCAGGTCGGCTACACGATCCCTCCTTGTTTGCTTGGATTGAGCGACTTTAACCTGATTCCTCTGGTGAATATTCGCAATGTCCTCAAGATCTTTCGGCGATGGGTTTTCCTTCTCGCCGTCAATATTATCCGGAATGCGCTTGAAGCCCGCCTTTGCCATAACCGGGATGAACCTGGCGCATGCAGCCATGTCCATCCTGCCCCCGATCTCATCGATAAAACCCGCCTCCAAAGCTTCGTCGGCGTTCATCCAAGTTTCGGCATCGAGCAGGGGAACGATGTCTTGATCCTCTTTGCCGCTTTTCCCCGAATAGACCTTCAGCATGCTCCCCCGCACTTTGTCGAGGACATCGGCCATGCTCCTCATGTCATTGGCGTTTCCCACAACCATCCCGGAGGGGTTGTGCATCATGTAAAGGGCGTTTTCGGCCATAACCACCTTGTCGCCTACGAGGGCAATGACCGAGGCAATGGACGCAGCGATGCCGTCGATATACGTCGTGATCGTCGCCGGGTGCTGCTTGAGAAGGTTGTAGATGGTGATGCCGTCGAAAACTTCACCGCCCGGGCTGTTGATGTGCAGATCGATCTGCGAAGCGGTGACCGCAGAAAGCTCTTTCTGAAAGGCCTTTGCGCTGGTGCCACCTCCGGTCCAGAAATCTTCCCCGATCTGATCGTAAATCCATATCTCGGCTTTCTCCGCCTTGTTTTTGATCTCATACCACTTCATTGGTCCTCGCCTCCCTTGTCGTCTCCGGGCATGGGCCGCTTAGGTTCCAACGACTGATCAAGCTTCCCGGCATTTTGCAGTGACGTCATATTCATGGGCACCAGATGGATGTCCCCGCCCTCTATAGGGTCCTTGTCTTCGAGTTGTCGAATCTCGTTTATGGAGAAGGCGCCGATGTTGAACATCTCCCGATAAAAAGCCCCGCGGCCGGCGGCATCCGCCCTCAATATGCCCTCGACAACGTGTTTGTAGTAAAGCCTGCCCCGGCCCGAGAGCGCCCTGTCGCTGTCCGTCAAGAGCTGCATGTTATAGTTCTGTTCGAGGGTGACGAGCCATGGCAGTAAGGTGTCCGTATAGAAAGACCGCTGCTCCGATTCGATGTTGTTGAAGGACGATCGGGTCAGGTCCTTGAGTTTGTGTGGCGGAAGGTTGAACCAGCGGGCTATCTCCGGTATTTGAAACTGGCGGCTTTCCAGGAACTGGGCGTCTTCCGGCGGCACGCCCACCTTTTCGAGTTTCATGCCCTCTTCGAGCAGTAACAGTCGGTGTGACTGCCCGAGGCCTGAATAGCCCTCGGTGAGAGACTTCTTCAGGTTTGCGTGCGCTGCGGCGGAGAGCTGGTTCGGGTGGCTGACGATAACCCCCGGATGCGTTCCGTTGCCGAAGTAGAGGGATCCGAACGTTTCCATGGCCATGCCGAGCCCGATCGACTTCCTGGCCATGGCGACCACCGAATATCCCATGAGGCCGTCGAATCCGATGCCGGGGATGTGCAGTATCTTGTCCCTGGTGAAGTACTTGTCTTCTTTGCCGACCTGTACTCGGTATACAATCTCGCCGTCCTGCCACATGGGCGTCACCAGATTCGGCGTAATCGGCCAGAGCTGCACGAGCTCCCCGTATCCGTTGACGACCTTTTCCGCGTAGCCGTTGCCCCAGAGCAGGATGTGGCCCATCAGTGTTTCCCGTAATGTCTTGGCTGTCATAAACGGGTTGGCCTGGTCGTGCAGGACCCTATACATGACCCTGTCAGTGGCGATCCTCTTTTTTTCCGCTTTCATTTGCATCAGGTGAAGAGGAAGGCTGGCGATAGTCCCGGCTATCAGGGTGACAGCATTCCAGACCGCGGAATAGGTGAGGGCGGACTGCTCAGTGACGGTTTCACCCGAGAGGGATTGCGCGCCGTAGAGATTCCAAAGCGAAGGATCCCAAGCCTTGGGATCGTCGACGCCGAGGTTGCGGAAATACTGAGCTGTTTTTTTGAGCCGCTGTAATATGTTCACTTTGAGCCGCTATCGTATCAATCAGTTATGAATCCATGGTGAAAGTATGTCAGGTTTTTAAAGGTATTGACACTGCAGGATTTTTACAAATGTTCATATATTTCACACTTTTTTCAGTCTTCTCGTCCTTTGAGGCGAAAATTGATGATCGACTCGCGCGTTACGCGTATGGATCCGGCAAGCCGTTCGGCGCTTAAATGTCCGTGCTCGATCCACAGACGGATTGTGCGCGGGTGGACATCGAAATATGCCGCCACTTCATCAATCCGCAACAGCGGCTTGGTCGGTGGGTCAGATATGGATCTCTTGTCAGGACTCTCTTTAGTCATAAGCATACAACCCCCCTGGTCTCATAGACCGATTGCGTCTCGTCGTTTCCAAACATCGCCCGCCCCCAGGCCATGATCAGCGCAACCATGCCGTCTATCTTCTCCGTCGCCTTTTCCTTGTCCGGGGCTACATTACCGTTGGGATCGGACCTCATGACAAGGTTGTCGGCGCACCACCGGAGCACCGGATGGCCCCCGTGCCTCACCTTTTCCGTCATGACATGAACGAGCAGGTCCTTGGCGGGTTCGTTGAATGACTTCGCTCCCTGACGCACTTCGACCATCTGAAAGCCGTCTTCGTTGCCCGTCGGATTTAATTCATCCATGATCCGGGTAGCCGTCGCCTGGGCGTTCCACGAGTCGAACCCGATCTGGCAGAGCTGATATTCCTTCGCGGCATCCAGGATGTCCTTCTCGATCCAGGCGTAGTCGATAACGTTGCCCGGCGTCGCGGTTAAAAAACCTTGATCCTGCCATATGTCATAGTGAATGCGGTCGGTTTGAGAGCGCTTGAGGATTCCTTCTTCCGGGCAGTAGAAGCGGCACAGGATGTCAAAAACACCGTCCTTGTCATCCGGCGGGAAAACCAGGACGAAGGCCGCCAGGTCGATTTTGGATGACAGGTCCAAGCCCCCGAAGCACTTGCGGCCGCGAAGCAACTCAAGGTCGGGCTCGGAGTTGCACTTATCCCACTTGTCCATGGGCATCCACCGCGAGAGCTGCTTGACGGGGATGTTCAGCCGGAAGCGAAGGAAATTCTGGAAGTCTACCGGGTTTTGCTTAGCCTCGTTGTAGTCCTGCCGGATCTTGTCGAGGGTGAAGATCTGTCCCAAGGACGGGTTCACTCGCTTCCAGAGGTCCTCGTCATCCGGATCGTCCTTTTCCGGGTCCGCCAGATATAGGACCGGCAGGAACCGGGGATCCTGTATGATGCCTTTTCCCACCTGAATCGCTTTCGAACGCAGACGCCACCAGATGGAGTTTTTGTCGTATATGCCGGCCGTGGTGATGACCAAGACGATCTGCTGCCTGCGGGCATAATCCGTCCCCGCCGTCAAGACGTTCCAGAGTTCATCGTTGGGGTGCGCATGGATTTCGTCGACGATGACGCATGACGGGTTGAGACCATGCTTTGTGTACGATTCGGAGGAGAGGACCTGGAAATAGCTGTTGTTCTTCCGGTAGATGATCCGCTTGCGTGAATCCAGGCATTTGAGATGCCTGGAGAGGCCGGCAGAGTTGCGGACCATGGCCGAGGCTGCCTGGTAGACGATGCTCGCCTGTTCGCGGTCTGCGGCCGCACAGTAGACCTCGGCGCCCTTTTCCCCGTCGTTGGTCAGCATGTAAAGGCCTATGGCGGCGCAGAATTCCGATTTGCCGTTTTTCTTGGGGATCTCGACGTAGGCGGTGCGGTATTGCCTGGTCCCGTCGTCATTCAGCGTTCCGAACAGAGGTTTCAAGAGGTCTTCCCATTGCCATGGCAAGAGCCTGAATGGCTTGCCGGCCCATTCACCTTTGGAATAAGTGCAATAGGTTTCAATAAAGTTTTTTACCCATTCCGCTTTTTCCAAATTAAAAGGCATGGTGTTTCTCCATCAGTATTCCCTCAGTCATCTCATGCCCGATCTCTATCGCCGCGGTGAGTCTTCCTGTTAAATCCAGAAATTCCGTGATGCTCAGACGCATATTCGTTTTTTCCCTGTGTCTTTTGCGTTCTACGAAAATCGCGATGTTATGACGCCTGTAGTAGCGATGCTCGAGTTCGACCCAGCTCTCAGCATAAGGAATATGATTTCTCTGGGCGTACTTGTGCATCAAGTCATTCAGTTGCTGCCTTGGTGTCAAAGTGTCAAAGTAGGAAAATTCGCTTTTTCTCATTTTTCGTATCCCGGCAGCGGGTCCGCCGCAGTATAATCAAAAATCCACGGGCGTTCTTTGGCGACCGTTTCCAAGCCTCCCAGGGAATCGATGGATTCTCTTACCGTGTCGATATGGGCGTCGTATTTGATGGCCAGGATAATCTCGCCCATGCCTGTCTCGACGATGTATTTCCACCAGGCCTCCGGCCATGTGCGCCTGAGCAGGCGAAAAGCGCTGATCGTGAATTGGGATCCTCCTCCGCAACAGACGCAGCCGATGGTGACGGCGCCTCGGGCTTTGGACGGGTGAACCGGAAGATCGTATTTGTCCCGGTAGCGACGGCCCATGGTGTCCGTCCAGCCGGTAAGCGGGTTGCAGACCGTTAAGTCGTCGGCCTTGACGTAGTGGGTGGCGCCGTCCTTTATGGCCCGCAGTCCGCGGAGGATGTCATCGCTCGCCCCACGGACCCCGGTGAACTGAAGAGTGCAGGCAAGCTTCTTCGCCAACCTCCTGGCCGGCGCGATCTTCATCATCCGGCAGCACGTCGAGACATCGATCTTGAATCCGAGCGGCCGGTGCTTGTGCCGCTGCATCCATTTCCTCGCCGCAATTTTTCCCATCATCGGCCATCCGTATCGTCTCCATTGGTCCTCCGGCGTATGGGTTGCCCTGGTGATATGGAGATCGGCGCCGTAATGCCCACATACCGTTCGGCAGAACGCCTCCGTTTCCGGGTATTCCATCTGCGAGTCGGCGAACACGACGACCGGCCGATGTTCCGTGTGTCTGAAAATGAGATCCATCAACAAAACGCTGTCCGACCCGCCGGAGAATGCCAGACATGCTTTCGTATGGGCGGCCATGGCCTCGTTGATGATGCGGAGCGCCGTTCTCATGTCAGTGCCCTCATCAGACATTCGAGAGGCGAATGTTCGCCGGCGGCAGCGTATCTTTTTAGCTCGGCGATGAAGTCTTTGGCGTTCGGATCAGCCAGGACCATGACATCGTTGCCTCGGCCGTTCTGGACGACTATGCAGATGGCGCTGTTTATCCGCTTCGGGTCCTCGGCGGTTATCGTCTTGATCTTCTCGGACAGGGCTTTCGAAATCTCATCAGCTGTTTTGGCTGCCTCTTTGCGCTCCTTTTCCGTCAAAATCGCAGCGGTGAGCTCCTCTTTGCCCATCGAGGCGCCAAGCAGGTCTATGCCCCAGGTTTTAAGGTCGAGATCGCTGTACTTTTTGGCGATGATGGTTTTTTCCCACTCTCCCAGGGCTATGTTGTCTTTGATGATGTACTCGCGTTTCTGATCTTCCGTGAGCCCGGTGACGATCTTCGTCTTGCATTGCTCCCTGCCCATTTTCTTGAGGGCGGCGTAACGCATGTTCCCGCCGATGATCGTCATGGTTTCGTCCACAACGATTTCCTTGATTTCAAGCATCTCCGGAAATTCCTGGAGCGATTTGACGAGCCGATCCATGTTCTCCCGGCTGATTTTTCTGGGGTTGTCGGGATGGGGCTTGAGCTCCGACAATTTCACTGTTTTGATGATTGTGTTCACCATTATCGTCAATCCTCGAAGTATCCGTCTTTTTCCTTGTTGCTCTTCACAATCAGGGCGCCTATCCTGGCCAGCGACGAACTCGAGAGCCCGAGTTCAGCCAGGCATTTGTGTATCTTTTCCTCCAGTTTGTTTACCGCGGTCCAGTAGGGGTTGTAGATCGGGAAGTTCTGGGGACTCCTGATAATGATGCCGGTTTCCGCCACCTTGGCGGCGCATTCCTTGTACTGGGCCATGTCGGTCGCCAGCAGTTCGAGAATCGGTGCATTGGCTATGGTCAGCAGACCGTAGTTTTTCAAGATGGAGGCGAAAAAGCGCCATTCCCGTTTTTCCTCCCTGGAGAATCTCGCCGGGCACTTGGGGACGATATGGCGTTCGGCCCTGGGTTCATTCTCGACGCGTTCCCTCTGAACACCGTAAAGGGTGCCTTTTTCCAGCGTCAGGAGGTTCGCTGGTTTCGGTTTACGCCCTGGCATCGTTTTCTCTTTTGGCTACCTTTCCCGTAAAGGCCTCCCATCGCTTGCAGATGACGTCGCAATAGACGGGATCCAACTCGATGCCGTATGCCGTTCTGCCTGTCTGTTCGGCGGCCATGAGTGTCGTTCCGGATCCCATGAACGGGTCCAGGACGATTTGCGAAGGGTCGGGCCGGGTGCTGTTGCGGATCATCCTCGCGACCAGGGCGATGGGCTTCATCGTCGGGTGCAGGGCATTTTTTGTCGGGCGATCCTCGCGCAGGACCGTTTCCGGTACTGCCGATCGCATCTCTTTCAGGAGAGCTATGAGGTCCTCTTTTTTCATTTTGTCGAGGTCGAGATCATCGTCGATCACGGAGGTCTCTGTGAAGTTCTGCGAAAAATAATGGCCCGCCCCCTCGTTCCAGCCATAGAGGATCGGCTCGTGTTTCCAGTTGTAATCGTTTCTCGACAGCACCGCGCCGCTTTTTACCCACACCAGGGTCTGGCTGACATAGATGCCGGCCCTGGTGAGGGCACCCCGGAATTCGGCCGTGTTGATATCGGCGTGGGCCACATACACGCACGCTCCGGGCTTGCTGTGGGCCGCCGTGTTCTTGAAGGCGTTCTCAAGCAGGGTCTGGAGGCCTCCGCCCCGCAGGTTGTCGCCGGCGATGGGCTTGTGGCTCGTGCCCTTCCTTTTGTTGTTGATCCAATCGGTCTTGTCGGTATAGCTGACGCCGTAAGGCGGGTCCGTCCAGACGAGATCGGCCGTGGCACCCGCCATCAGTTTTTCGTAATCCTGTGGGTTGGTGGCATCCCCGCAGCACAGTCTATGGCGGTCCATGACCCAGACGTCGCCCGGCTTGGCGACGGCCTTCTTGATCTTCCCGGCCTCCGCCTCAGCGTCGAAGTCGTCCTCGACGGTATTGCGGACCATGAGTTTCTCGAGTTCCTTCGCCGAAAAGCCGGTCAATTCAATATCAAAAGCGCCGGAATCGAGTTCGATCAGAAGGTCTTTTAAGAGACCCATATCCCACTCGCCGCTTATTTTGTTGAGGGCCAGGTTGAGGGTCTTCTCTTTCGTTTTGTCCAGGTCGAGGCGCACACAGGGGACCTCCGACAGTCCCAGTTTTTCCGCCGCCTTGATTCGCTGATGCCCGCCGATAACGGTCCCGTCCTTGTTGATTATGATCGGATCGACGATCCCGAACTCCTCCATTCCCCTGGCCAGACGATCCAGGGTGGCGCCGTCGATTTTCCTTGGATTGTACGCGGCGGGCTTCAGCTTTCTGATGCCGACATTCTCTATTTCTATCATTTACCCCCTGTCCCTCATTTCTGAAAAACTCGCGCGTGACTGCCGGCGCGGTTATTTATGTCATGATTCCAGAGATTTACACCGCCCTCCCTCCGGGGTTTGAAACGGTCGCGGACATGTTCTTTGTCATGGCACGCTGTACACAACGACTCGTGGTTCTCTGCCGCGTTGTTCTTCGGGTTCCTGTCCCTGTGATGAACCAGCATGGCCGGTACCTCTCTGCCCACGGCGAGACACCTCTCGCACAAGGGATCGCGGTTTAACTTCATGATCCTGATCTTGCTCCAGTGATGGTCATATCCGCGCTGTACAGCCGTCTCCCTGGCTCTCTCGCTCTCAGTTGTGGCTTCACATGCGTGCTCAGGGCAGAACCGCTCACGCGTCAGTTTTGGGCATCCCGGGCGGCTACATGGATGAAGTGATCTAATCGGCATGTCGCACCTCACAATTATTACTTACCGGCAGCGGCGTCGATCTGTCGGCTACGATCATCTAGTTGACCCGGGATTGTTTGCGGCGGGTGGTCATACCGGCGAGGTTAGAGATCTCCTGGCTGCTGATCCCTTTTCTTCATCCACGGCTGGGGCACGTCCGGGTTGTAGAACCTGAGCGTGCTGGGACGCCCGGACTTCTGCTCGTGGATAATTTCGATGAAGCTCTCGGTGACCTCGCCAATCTCCTGATCGCCGTCGACGAAACAGACCAGGCCGTAGTCCTCGCCGCAGGGAAACCGGAAGCGGCCCTGGTTCTGATAGAGACGTGCCTCGGACCAGCCCTTGGTCATGGCCTCTTCACGGATGGCATCGACCTTGGCGACAGCCTGGGGATTTATCGTCTGCTTGAATTTCCAGGCCGGGTCACCGGGATAAATCCAGTCTTTTCTGGGAACTTCAGCGGGTTTCTCCTGTTGCTGGGGACGAAGCGCGGGTGGCCGATAGTTCTTCGGGGAAAAGGAATGCAGTACCTCCTGCAGGCTTTCCTTGCCGAACTCCCGAATGGCCAGCTCCTGCAGGGCGTTGAATCGCCGCCGCAGCGTGTTCCAGGCATCCTCGGGGAGCTTTCCGGCCTTGTGCGCGGCTTGGGCCGTGAGCATGCGGGAACGTAGCCAGGCAAAGTATTCAGGCGACAGGCGGCGACACAGCGTGCCGTCGATCTCCCGGTCTTCAGGCCAGTCGCGGGCGTCCTCGACCTCGTGAACATCGAGCCCGGTGGAGACATAGATGGCGGGCTGCGGTTGTTGCGGTGGTAATGATGGGGGTTCACATCCGGCCGAGGCTTCCTGCCCTCCGGCGGTGTGCTTGATCATGGTTTTTAGAAGGCTCATGGTTTCAGGCTCCAGAAATACGGGTTAATCGCTTTTCCCGTTATTTACCGGAGCTGCCCTGAAACCGTCGGAGACCATCTGCTGCGGTGGATACGTGCGGTGGCTGCGGTGGTCGTGCGGTGGAAGGTTTTCTCGTCCCACCGCAGGGGGTGGTTCTTTGTTTGTTATTTGTTTTTAGATAGTTATGAAGAAAGAGAAGATAGAGTGCGGTGGTTGCGGTGGTATTTGGGGAATGTCTCTCGCGCTGGGCCGGAATTTGCCTGGCGTCGGATGTCGGGTTGGTGAGTCAAAAAAATATTTCAGCCCATAGGGGGGTGAGACCTCTGGATTTACCACCGCATCCACCGCAAAGGCCATGAACGCCTTGTCTGGCAAGGGTTTGGCGTGCGGTGGTCATCCACCGCAAGAGACAGCGGTGTTCACCGCACCACCGCAAAACCGGAGCTGCGAATACTCAATCCGTTGTCTTTCGATTATCTATAGAAATCATAACGTTCGTTTCATGTTGACCCAGGTGCCACCGTTTACTAGTGACCTGTTGGAGGAAATGCAAATCATGGCTGATCAGCAACAGGCCACAGGGGCAATCTCTCAGGGCATTCTCTAAGCACTCGATTGCTGGAAGATCGAGATGATTTGTCGGTTCATCCATAACAATTAAATGCGGCTGACGAATAATTCCAAGCGCCAATAGCACCTTGCGCAATTCACCTGGGCTGATATCAAGGTTATGTAACAGTCGTTCAGGGCGTGACCCAAGAGCACTCACCACTGTCATGATTTTACCAAGTTGTTCATGGGAAAGGTGATTTACATCTGCCATGATTTTTCGGGTTTTCATCATGTCAATCTCTTGCGGTAAATATACCAAATGCTCATTAGGAATATCTATGTGGTTAAGAATATGTCGAATAAAAGTTGTCTTTCCCATTCCATTTGCTCCAGTAATAGCAATACGATCGTCACGTAGCATTGAAATCTCTGGTATATGCAATTTTCTTGATTCATCGAGAGCGATTATGTCAGCAGGAATAGTAAAGAGGATTCGACGTGGAGAGACGGAACCATCGATCCAGAAATGAGTTGCATAGCGTTTCTTGATTTTTATCTCAGAAATTTGTTCCTGCCCATGCTTTATACGACCTTTTAATTGCTTAGCAAGACGCCCGGCATGACCATCCTGTCCTGAAACACGAGCCAGGTCGATTTTGGCACGCCCATCGCTGTCACCACGTGCCAAATGACGTTTCGATTTCTTTTTGTTGGCGCGTGAGGCTTTAGCGCAGCGACGTTTCGACTCGTCCTTTAATCGTTCCAGGTTTTGTTGCAAACTATGACGTCTATCCTGCAAACTTGATTCTTCCCGTTTAACATCTGCGGCAGCTTTCGTATAATTGCCAGGTTGTATTATGGCTTGAGGGGGGTCGAGAAAAATACATTGCTGGCAAAGAAGGTCAAGCAAATCTCGGTCATGGCTAACCAGCAGACCAATACCACGAAATGATGTAAGCGCTTCTATAAGCAGCTCACGGGCCGTAATATCAATATGATTGGTCGGTTCATCAAGAAGAAGGACATCCGGTTGTTGCCAGAGAGCGACAGCAATTTGAGCACGCTTACGCTCGCCATGACTTAGTGTCTGCCAGCGACTTACCCAATCATCGCCAATCCTTAGCTTTCCACGCAGTACGCATGCCTCTGCTTCAACCGTAGAAATCAAAAGTGATAGCTGTGCCGGAACATCGTCAGTGCGCTGCGGGCAGAAAACTATATGTCCGGACCGTTTGATAGTCCCTTGCTGTACCTGTAGATGTCCTGCCGCAAGTTGCAGAAAAGTCGTTTTCCCTGCACCGTTTGGCCCTACGATTCCTGTCCATCCTTCCGCAAGATGAACTGTGATATCCTCAAGCAATGAGGATATTGCACTATCATAAGAAAAGGTAACGTTTTGAAAAGATATTGACATTGTTGACCTCCATATAAATTTACTTTTAACTTAGCATCACAGGATGATGGCGTCAAGTTTTGCCTTTGATTTTGATAAAGTTCAGTGTCGTCATATCATCCAGTTTGGGCAAAAAAATTCCATTTACCTGCTCTTGTGGCAGATCCGGTACTCGAAGTTCTTGGTGTGGGCGTTGCGCTGCCGGTCGATGTCGAACCCGGCGTCCCGGATGACGTCCAGGTCGTTGCTGATGCGCCGACCGAGCTGAGCGGGCTTCTTGTATTCGAACTCGAGGTTGAATTCCCGGCCGACCCTGCGCAGCGCAGCGAGCAGTCTTCCCGCCGACACCGGTTCCATGGTGTTCTCGTTCTCGAACCTCACCTGGTAGCGTTCGATGAACCCCACCACATGGTTTGCCCGGTCGTCCTCGCCGTAGCGGGCCTTCTCATCCAGCTCCACCGCGTTCTGATAAGCGTGGAAGAGCGACGCCAGCGCCGTTGCGATGGGGTTCGACTCCCGCGCCATCTCCTGGCTGGTGTCGTTGATGGAATGGATCTGCTCGATGAACAGCGGGCTCAGATCCTCGAGTCCGGTGGTCACCTCGTGTTCCTCGGACCCGGCCAGCATCATCAGGTACATCAGGCTCAGATAATCGTTGCACCGGCGTTTGCCATGGGTCGGCATGGTTCGGTGCAGCAGGCGCATGACCTGTTTCTGGGCTCCGTCCCGGATCATTGCCAGCACATGGCTGGTTCGCTTCATGATGGCCGAAATGATCAGATCCCGGTTCTGCTGGATGGCGGAGATGACCTCCGACTCCAGAAAGCAGTCGCTGGCCTGGTTGGCGAGGTCGAAGTTGATGACGAAGGACCTTGACAGTATCTCCGAAAGCTCCCCGCACAGCGGCTCGATGCCGGTGGTGTTCAGCAGGCATTTGGTCCGCTCGGTGATGGTCTCGCTGTCGGTGCCGCTCTTGCGCTTCTCCTTGGCGATGCCGGTGATGCTGGTCAGCATGAAGGTGGTCAGATCCTCGGTCATCTGCTTGACCTCGATGTTGTCGAGGACGATGAGCGGGTTCTGCGAGCCATCGGTGTAGTTCGCCGCGTCGGTGGCCTTCTTGTGCTGGGGCTCGCCGTAAAGCAGCGTCGACGTGATCTTGCTGGCAGTGGTCTTGCCCGATCCGGCCGAGCCCTCGAAGCGGGTCATGGGCCGCGTCCCGGCAAAATCGATCAGCAAGAAACAGGAGAGCCAGGAAAGGATGAGAAAGCGATCTCCTTGTGGACAGGTCATGTTGCCCACCAGCAGATCGACCAGGAGCCGGTCCGCCTCTTCGAGGTCGGCGTCGGGCAGGAATTTCAGCGGCTTCATCTTGCGCGAGCCGTCCAGGATGATGCCGTCCTCGTTGCCGCCATTCTTCATGATCTGAATTTCGTCCGGGGTGATCTTGGCGATCTCGTGCTCCGGATTGTTCAGGTTGAAATAGACGGTGTAGGAAGCCACATCGGTATGCAGCCAGGAGAAATGGTCGCGCACCTGGCCACGGATCATGGCCAGGCTGGGTAACACCTCGAAAAATGTTCGTCCGCCGTTGGATGTCGGCACCATGCCCGTGTGCTTGTAGAGCATGGCCGCGTAGTGGCGCTTTCGGCCCCGGTCTGGCGAATCCATCCAGTAGATGGCGTTGTCGAAATACATGAACGGCTCACCCTGCAGGGTATGAAAGAACTGGGCACCGTTGGCGGTAAACCAGTCGTAGGCCGCCTCGGCTGCCAGTGTGTAGTCGGGAGCGCCGTTCTCCAGCTCCGTGTCGATCAGCACCTCGTCGACCCGGGCGCGGCATGATCCGGGCATTGCGCCGGACATCCGCTTGGCCTTTTTCTTTTCGTTGCGGAACTCGACCTTGCGGTCCTTCTGGATGGCGCGGATCTGTTCCTTCAGGGTGGCCATGGAAACACCACCGCCGATGCGCTCCTGCACCAGCTTCAGCAGGCGTGCCTGTTCCAGCGGCGACTGTTCGGAAATCTCCCCCAGAATCGGTTCGAGCAGGCGGTTGCGTTCTTCCTCTTCAGCGCCCTCGGGCAGCGAGCGCACGCCGAACTCGATGGGCGTGCTGGCCTCGGCGAGCAGGCGTTCGAAATCCTCCAGGGTATGCCCGGCGGCAATGTAATCGTTGACGTCGATCTTGGCGATGGCGAGAAGCGCCTCGGCCGCCTGGATTTCCTCGGCGGGACGTCCCGCCAGTAGCTTGGCCAGCTCCTTCGGCCCCACGCTCGCCGTCAGGCCGAAGCGTTCGGTCAGCTCCTGCCGGGCCGAGAGCTGTGTCTCCGACAAGGGCAGCGTCACCAGGCGGGTGTCGATCTTGTGTTCGGCCAGGGTGCGAGCGGTTTGCAGCGCCCCTTTGAGACCGGCCTGGGAGAGTTCGTTGTCCTGGCAGATGTAGACAGTTTCGACGCCGCGCAGCTTGGGGATCAGGCGCTCCCAATCGGCGGCCCGGATGCGGACGGTGACCGGAGATACGGTGGGCAGGCCCAGTTGCATCAGCGCCAAGCAATCGGTCACCCCCTCGGTGATGATCACCTTGCCGGGCCTCGCCAGCAGGCAGTCCTCGTTGAACAGCAGCGCGTTGTTGATGAAGTCGGCGACGTAAGGCCGTTGGTGTTCGTCGTGAACCGGCAGTTTCTTGTATTTCCCTTGCTCCCAGCCAACGTCCGGGGTCCACGGCGTCTTGCGGCCGATCATGAACACCACCCGGCCACGGCTCCAGTAGGGAAAGACGATGCGGCGCTCGAGAAATGGCGTCAGGCCGTCCTGGCTGGTGGGACGGAAAGCGCCGGTGGCGGCGAGCTCCCGCTTGGAGAAACCGTCCTCACCCCCGGTCAGTTGGGCGACCGCGCCGGACGCGTTGTCCGCGTAGCCGATCAGGAGATCGTCGATGGTCTCCTCGCTCAGGGCGTATTTGGATTTCAGCCAGTCGAGGACCTCCGGCGACTCTTTGAGTCTGGCGTGGTAAAGCCTGGCCAGCGAGGTCAGCGCGTCCTTGACCCGCAGTTCGAAGGCGCGGTCGGCCTCCGTCTGGGCGAGACGCTCCTGGCTGAGGCCATAGCGCGACAGCGGCGGCAAGCCCGCCTTCTTGGCGAGATAGTCCCGGGCCTGACGGTGGCTGTCCGGCATCGGACCGGATTGCCCGGCGGTGACCGAGCCCGTCTGAATGAACTCAACGAGCTGCAGCACATCACCGCCGACTCCGCAGCCGAAGCAGTACCAGCCCTGCTTGTCGAGCATCACGTGCAGCGACAGACGCGACTGGCTCTGATGGTTGGGGCAGTCGCACATCAAGCGCTGGCCGGTCTCCTGGGTGATCCGTCCCGGCAGGAGTTCCCGGGCCACGTCACCGATGTCCATCTCGGTGACGTGCCGGTAATACTCCCTGACGTTATCCGTTCCGCCCATACTCATTCGGCCTCCGCGACACGGGCGAAATCGGCCTCCGCGTGCTGGGCGGCGTCCAGAAACAGGGGCAGAAAGGTCCGACGGTCATCCACCTGGCAACGCTTGGCGCAATTCTGGATGCCCCAATGGTCGCCCAGGACAATGGCGGTGCGCCGGGCGCGGGTCACCCCGGTGTAGAGCAGATTGCGGTGATGCATGAAGGAATGCGCCTTGTGGACCACCACCACGGCGCAGGGGAATTCGGACCCCTGGGTTTTGTGGATGGTGAGCGCATAGGCGAGCTGCAGGTCCTGAAGGTCGGGCGAACCCTTTTCCATCTCCACGGGCATGCCGTCGAAGTCGATGACCAGGGTGCCGTTCGCGAGGACATCGACCACATAGCCGATGGCACCGTTCATCACGTTCAGGTCGTAGTTGTTCCGGGTCTGGATGACCTTGTCGTGCTTGAGAAACGGGGCGCGGCGGCCCATGGCGACCGGCGGCACCTCGGTGTTCCAGAGCTTGCGCTGGATGAGCCGCTGCAGCTCCTCGTTCAGTTCCTTGGTGCCGAGCGGCCCCTTGTGGGTCGGCGTCAGCACCTGCACGTCCTTGATGATGTCGAAACCCAGGGCGTCGAGCCGCTCCTGAAACAGCTCCAGCAGGAACGAGCGTGCAGCCATCGGATCGGTGAACTGATCCACCAGGTACCAATCCCGGCATCCGGCCACCGACGCCTCGCTGGTCTTGCGCACCTCGCCCTTGAGAACGGCGGTGCAGTTCTCCTTGAGGACGCCAGCCTGGCGCACGACCTTGTCGAGGATGACCGTGGGGATGGCGCGTGTCTGGATCAGATCGCGCAGTATGTTTCCGGGTCCCACCGGCGGAAGCTGGTTGTGGTCCCCGACCAGCAGCACCGTGGTCCGCGACAAATCGACCGCCTCGAACAGGTGCCAGGCCAGCGGCACGTCGACCATCGAAAACTCGTCGACCACCAGGACGTCGGCATCGATGGGGTTCTCCTTGCTGCGCGAGAAACCCTTGCCGTCATAGCCGAGCAGGCGGTGGATGGTGGTGCCGCTACGGCCGCTGACTTCCTCCAGGCGTTTGGCGGCCTTGCCGGTCGGCGCGGCGAGCACGACCTCCAGATCGCTCTCCTCGCAGATGGTGTTGATGACTGAAATGGTGTAGCTCTTCCCCGAACCGGCTCCACCCGAAATCAGGCTGATGCTGTATTGGAGGGCCGAGCGCACCGCTTCAAGCTGCTTCTCGTTCAGCGTCGCCGCGCAGCGCCGAATCAGGGCATCGAGTTTCTTGACGGACTGGAAATGCGGGTTGGGTGTTTCGGCCTGGCCGAACAGCGAGGCCAACTCCCGCTCCATGCGGACGATCTCCGGCAGAGCGACCACGAAACGACCGCCGTGGGAATCGCAGGCAAGCGCCTGTTCTTCGATGAGCGCGTCGAGGGCGCTCTCGATACGAACCCGGCTGTCCAGGGCATCCATGACCAACAGCAGATTGGCCTGGTCGACCAGATCCTCGTATTCGATCCAGCAGTGGCCATTGTCCAGAGCTTCACGGACGCAGAAATTCAACCCGGCCCGGATACGGGGAACGTGGTCCTTGGGTGTGCCCAGCTTGCGGGCAATCTTGTCGACCTTCTTGAAGCCGAATCCCCGGATCTCCCGAATGAGGATGTACGGGTCTTCCTTCAGGATATCGAGGCAGTTGCCGCCAAGCCTTTCGACCAGGGTGGTGACCTGATGATGGGTCAGGCCGAATGCCGACAGCCAGGCCATGACGGTGTTGACGCTACGGTTCTTCAACCATTCGTCACGCAGCCGCCGGGCCGCGTCCATGGGTAGCCGGGCTTTGAGCGCAATGCGCTCGGGGTCATTCAGAAGGGTTTCTTCAAAAGCGTCGCCGAAACTCTCGACGATCAATCTGGCCTTGGCCGGACCAATGCCCTTGATCTCCGGATGGTTGGCCAGATAGTGGATCAGCCCCTCCGGATCGAGTTCGAGGTCGTGCTCCATCCCGTCGACCTTGAACTGACGGCCGTATTTGGGATGGGTGGCCCACGACCCGAGCAGGACCACAGGCTGATTTTCCCGGGCGAACAAATTGCCCGCGAACTGGACTTCCTCACCGGTCGGGGTGAGCAGTCGGCCTGCGGAGAACTTGGGTCCGGCATAGTAAACGCGCTCTATTCTTCCCCGGAGTCGCGCCGGGTTACTCTCATTTCTTTTTGGCATCTCGCGATCCTCCGGTGAAAACGTGTCAGGTACTCCTCGACAAAACGGCAGGCGGCCTGCCGGTCCGAGCAGAAGTAGACGGGGACACCGAAGTCGACGACGATGGAAAGCAGTGCGCCCAGAACGGCGTTGGGATGCGCTCCGGAGCGGTAACGGCCGCCGAAAATGTCCCGGAGATCCGCTTCCACCACGACGCACGCGGCGTCGTACTGGGAAAGACGACGCAGTTCCTTGGTGAACCGTTTGCGGGAACGGATGACGGTGGAGACAAAATCCTCGAGAGTCTTTCTCTCCACCGCCACGGAATTCTCGTATTCTTGGAGGGAATAATCTCCGGCCTTAAGAGCCCGGCGCACGATTTCCGTGCAGTCTGAATCGAAAACGTAGGGCTCCTGCTCCCGCGTGTCGACAACGACGGTGATCCGGTCCATGTTAGAATGGAGCCAAGGCGCTACGCGCCGCCGCGTCGTAATCGTCCACATCGTCTTCGAGAACGATGCGTCGGTTGATATAGACGTTCTCGTTTTCGCCTCGCGTGCGCTTGGTGATCTCGAGTTTGATATTGATGAGTTTTTCCAGATTTGCCGGAAGCGCGGAAAGCTTGTCCAAGTCCAGCCCGCAGGTGTGCAGGTCCATCTTGAGCCATTTGATGTTCTCCCTGGTGGCCATGACGTTGTTGCGCCACAGGAGCCTGCCCCGGAACTTCGGGGCGAGGATGCGCAGCGTCCACTTGAGCATGGGGTTTCCCGATGTCTGAGCCCGGGTCAGTTCCACCCGCTCGACGTTCACCTGGTACTTGCCGTCGGGGATCGTCTCGAACTCGCGCTCTTCAACTTCAGCATGAGCGAAATCGTCATCGAATTGAGCGAGGTCGATGTCCTCGGTGCCGCGGTGCTGATCGAATTGTCCATAGTCTTCGTTCTGCATTGTTTCTTCCTCCGTTTATGGGTTTTATTTACCGGTTGACGCAGGTTTCTCGTCCTGACCGTCCCCCGGCGCCGGAACCGACCGCGGGGCACTCGCCCTCGGCGCGGCCGCCGGCTTATTGAAAGCTTCCATGAAAGCCTGGAAATTGAGATCGATGGTTTCAGGCAGTCTGCCCGTCCGGTCGCCCGCCTCGTAATGGGGATTGGGCTTCGTGCGCATGACCCGGCGGTAGACCGGCTTGCCGCTCTCGTCGCTCGTCACCTCCAAGTCACAGAAGAGGATCAGGTCGACCATGCCCAGTACGATCTTTCGGGCTTTGTCGGGGAGCGTAGGGACGATGCGGATGTACTTGCCGGTCCTGGTCTCGATTTCTTTCTCCTGGGAGTGTGAGACCAGAAAAAGACCGTAAGGCAGGAACGCCAACTTGGTCAGGACGCGCTGGAACTCGTTGTTGATCAGCGCCCAGCCCTTCCCGTAACCGAGATCGGATTCGTGCTCGATCTTGAACTTCGCGCAGATGTAATCGCTGCACATGCGGTAGGCGTTGTCGACCGTGTCGAGAATGACGGTCTTGAACGGGTGCTTGCCTTCGGCGATTTCACCGCAGGCGGCAAGAAGCTCCTCCCATGTCCGGATGGGGACGTGGAAGACTTCCAGCGAGTTGAGCCCGGGTTCGGTGGCGAGAAACAGAGCTTTTTCCGACCGCGAGCACCAGGTCGACTTGCCGATTTTGCTCGGGCCGTACACCAGCACCGTGAGATCGGCGAGATCTTGTTTCGGGGGACTTTTCTTCGTAGGCAACATGACGGTTCTCCTTTTTTATGGGGTCCTCAAAAAGCCGAAACCTCTTCGAACGAGGTCTCGTCCCGCAACTCTTCGTGCGGGGAGACTTTTTGGTACAAATTATCGATGACATTGGTGCTGCCGTCGGCGCGGCAGAGTGGGAAATAGGCGCAGGGCCTGCGGTAGTGGAAACAGAAGGCGGTGTTCTGATAGAAAACGCCGCGACGGCGAGCGTCGAGGAAAGCCTGGGTCAGTTCCCAGAGTTCGGACTCCAGGGTCTCGAACCGATCGCGGGAAAGGTAGAGCATCTCCCGGTGGAACATGCCGGGCTCGGTGTACTTGTCCAACAGCCGACCTTGAAACTCGTCATCACTTTCCGGGAGTCGTCGCTTGGCGCCGCTTTTGCCGGTCTTGGACTTGGCGATCAAACCATCCCGTCTCGTCTCGAATTCCGCCTCGGTCTCGCCGCGTCCCTGCTGAAGGCGGGCTTTGACCAGGATGTTGTAGAGGATACCCGCGATGCGGATGCCGAGCGCCTGCTCCACATAGGCGGAGTAGAGGACGATCTGGAAATCGGTCCAGAGTCGTTCCAGGTAGTCGGCGTCCACCTGCGAGGCGGTCTTGTGTTCAAGCAGAAAATGCTGGTCGCCGATCCGGACGACACCATCGACGCGGCCGGCCAACACAAAACTTCTGGACGGCGCGCCGGTGGCGGGGTTGACGATGCCTCCCTCAAAGGTCTTCTCGAGGACGACGATTTCGAATTCTTCGACAGGATAACATGCGGCGTAGCCCATCATCATCGCGGTGGCCATGTGCCAGTTGCGTTTCGCATCTTCGTTCTGTGCGCGTTCGACGTATGTACGGTCGATGAAGTCGAGGACAGGCGCCAGTTCCCTACCGCCGTGCCAGATCTCCAGGCACTTGTGGATCACCGTGCCGAAGGCCAGATTGCGGTCCCGTTCCAAAGGAACAAGCTCATGGATGTAGCGCCACTCGCACGCCTTGCGGCAGTTACGGAACAGGCTCCACATCGAATAGGTGGTTGTTGTCTTCGCTTCCATCACGCAGCCCCCGAAGTGTTGAGTTCAGGGCCCACGGATGGAACGCCGCCAACGCGCTCCACTTTGAAGGCCTCTTCGCCGAATTCCCGGGTGAGGAAACCGGTGAAGATGCGGGCGATGGCGCGGCCGACATCGGTCGCCGCGTCCACGACGCAAGAACGTTTCTGGGTATCAAACCGAAAAGACGCATCCAACCGAACCAGCGATCGGCCGTGAAGGCTCTCGGCGGCGATCACCGCAAGGAGCAGGGACTCTTCGACGTCCCTGATGGGGACTTTGGGATCGAAGTTGTATCGGTAAAGTTCTCGGTTCATGGTTATGCCTCCATTACGTTCAGTGGGATCCGGTCAATACCTACCGCAAACGGACCCGAACCGTCGGGCGGCAAAAATCAATTCTTAATACCTTGTGAATATTGATGTTTTATTGATTAATGGCGTTGTTACAAGTTGTTCCATTTTTTGATTGACAAAGGCACATCAGAGGTGTATCTTCCTTTCATGGAACAACATAGAACAACATATAGGAGGTAAATGGGATGAGTGACAGTAAGGCGAAGGCCACATTGAGCCGGGGCAGGCAAAGCTGGTGTGTAATTTTTCGTCATCCAGTATGCCTGGGGCCAGATGGCAAACAGAAGCTAAGAGTTAGGCGCGGCCTGGGCACACCTGAAAAGGAGCAGGCGCAAGTTCTTGTCAATCAACTCAATGAAATTCTTTCTGATCCGGCCTTGTGGAACTTGTCAAGCCGGGAAGCAATTTCCAAGAACTATGATGAGAAAATCGTAGCTGCGTTTTATGATCCTATGCTTCCGGCTGCATTCGACCCATGGAGTATTCGGGAAGAGTTTATTCCGCTGCCGGGTGGAAAAGATCCTTCAGACGGTTATGCACGTGTCCTTTTCGTGGGAACCACCGGTGCCGGCAAGACCACCATCGTCAGACAGCTTCTCGGCACCGATCCGGAGCGTGAACGTTTTCCGTCCATATCCGCAGCGAAAACAACCATATGCGACATTGAGATCGTTCTCGATGAGGGACCGCTGAGGGCCGTGGTTACCTTCATTCCCCGAGATCGCGTACGACAATACATTTCCGAGTGCGTTCTTGCTGCTGTAGTAACCAAACTGGAGGGCGGGACTGAGCGGGACGTCACCCGGAGATTCCTCGAACATAGCGAACTAAGGTTTCGGCTGAGCTACATATTGGGGAATCCCACCTTTCTTGAGAGGTCCATGACTGACGAGATCGAGGATGAAGACGAATACTCAATTCCTGACTCCTCCAACCACCAGGAACTCGGAGAAAACGAGCGCGAAGAATTGTTGAATACTCTCAGAGCGTACTTCCGTTCAATCGACCAGCTTGAAGAGAAGGCCAAAGATGTTATGGGTAAAATGGCCAGTGAGCTTGGTATCAGGATCGGACAAACAACGAAAGAAGACCGTGAGGTCCTTCAGGAGTTGGTTGAAGACCATCTGGCCAACATGGATGAGTTCCACCAGCTCGTGGATGCCATTCTGGATGATGTTGAGAGCCGCTTCAATTTTCTGTCGGATGGTGGAATTTCCAAAGGTAAAGATGGGTGGCCAATAAAATGGACCCACCAGGATTCTGATCGGTCCGCTTTTATCAAGCTTGTGAACAGGTTTTCGAGTAATTACGCTCCCAATTTCGGTCGACTCTTGACCCCGCTGGTTGAGGGAATCCGGGTGGCCGGTCCTTTTATGCCTGATTGGCATAACGATACCGTGCCAAAAATGGTAATAATGGATGGTGAGGGGATCGGCCATACGGCCGATAGCACTTCAAGCCTTTCCACATCAATAACCAGTAAGTTCCGTATGGCAGATGCGATTATATTGGCTGACAATGCTGCACAGCCAATGCAGGCAGGACCGGGTGCCGTGCTCCAGTCACTGGTCATAAGCGGGCATGAATCAAAATTACTCTTAGCCTTCACTCATTTCGATGAAGTCAAAGGGGATAATCTCCACGGAAATGCTGCAAAAAAAGACCATGTCATCGGCTCGTTCGATAACGCTGTTCATGCGATCGGTAAAAGTTTCGGCAGAGAAGCCGAATCCGCCCTTCACAACCTTATTCCCGACCGCCTTTTCTTTTTGGCCAATATTCAGAGAAGACTGCCTGAATCCGCAAAATTCACACTGTCTGAAATGCGGCGTTTTTTGTCTGCGATAGGGTCGTCGATTGTTCCTGCCGGTCCGGTGGAATATACACCCGTATATGACGTGGCCAACCTAGTTCTGGCCATTCAAAAAGCGGCTCAAGAGTTCCATGATAAATGGCGGGGCGTTCTCGGTATGGGTTCGGTGTCAGGAGCCAGACCGGAACACTGGACGAGGGTGAAAGCGCTTTCCCGACGACTGGGGATTTTCAAAATGGATGAATATGACACACTGCGACCGGTTGCCGACATGATAAAGCTCTTGCAGGTTCATGTAAGCCAGTTTCTTTCGAATCCGCTTAGTTGGTTGCCCTCTCCACCTCCCGATGAAAGCCAGGATCGTATTGATGCCATTGATGCTGTCAAAAAGGAGGTTTTTACCAGACTCCACGAACTATCAAGGCGCAGGGTTTTGGAGGAACGCGTACGCGAATGGGTGTCGGCGTATGAACATCGCGGAATAGGGTCGACACGACTCCGGGCGAGAGAAGTCGCGACGATCTATGAGGAAGCGGCACCTATACCCAATGAGATGCCAGAGCCCGACGCGAACAAATTCCTGTTTGAGTTGAGAGGGCTCATCGCTGGCTCGGTCAAAACCGCAGGGGGGCAGCTTAGGGGATGGACGGAACAGGAATAGGAACCCGTTGATCGCACCCCCAAGCCGTCATGCTCATTAATTTTAGAGATAGTCTTTCAGCCCGGCGACCTCTAAGATGGCGCGCAGTTTCTTGAGGGATTCGTAGATGGTTCCCCGTGGTACCCCGGTGTCTCGGGAAAGCTCCGTTATGGTGTCGACTCCGAGACGCCGGCACAGCTCGCGGAGTTCCGGCGGGAGCTTTTCGATTGCCTGACGGACGTCGATGGAGAGATCACGCAACTCCGCCGTTGAGCGTGAAAGTCCGGCCGTCAGGCGCAGATAATCCTCCTGGTCGATGGTTTCCATGCGCTCGACCGAGCCGCCTTCCCCGTCCTCGAGGCGTTCGTTTAGAGAGCAATTGCATAGGCGGTAATCCCGTAGTCCTGCCTTCCGCGCCTCGATGATGGTGGCGATCTTATGTTCCACCACGCGGGCGATGAAGGTATTGCGCTGCGCGCGGTCGGGGTTGTATTTGGGCAGGCGTTGGAGCAGGTCCAGGATCATTTCCTGCTCCAGGTCCTCGCGGTCGGAGTCGGTCAAACCAACACGTCCGACCAGTTGTTTTGCCTTGAATTTGATGATCTGAACGGCATACTCGTCAATTCCTTCACAGTGATTGATACTACCCATCTGAGCCTCCTCGGGGCCGAGGAGGAGCTCGTGCGGGTGTCAACCTGTGCCGGAATGAACGCTCTACAGAAAAAAAGCGGAGGCATTGCGAGTACGCCGGTATCGGCGACACCCACAACGACCTCCGCTCTGCGGCCAGTCTGTTGTCTGATGTTGAACCGTATTCTATTGCCGGGTCTGAATCAGACCCGGACCTCGTCCGCCACGGTCATGCGGACGGGCAATCCGTTGTCGATCATGAGTTCCTGGATCGAGAGAAATCGCTCCCTATCAAAGACCTCGAACAGTTCCACCACCTTCTTTTTCAGGGAGAAACCGTCGCTGCCGCGGGATTCGTTCGGACCGTTGTCCTTGCCGAACAGGAAAAGCCGCAGCACAGTGGGCGGGGGATCGAAGACAGGCTCACCGTCCTGGACAGATAGTCCTTCAATCCGCCCGTAGTTGATCTCCTGCATCAGCTCGACCAGGCGTTTCCTGGCAGGAGTCAGGGCCGCCTTTGTCACGACATCCGTCATACCGGACCTCCTTTCGCGCCCGTGGCGCATCAAAAAAATAGCCCCCTGGGAGTGGGGTCCGGCGATGGACTCCCCAGGGGGCTGTGACCCGGATTACCGGGCGTTTATTGCAAGGATGAGGTTCTCGCCGGACCTACACCCCTCATTGTCGAAATTTCGATGAGAGGGCGTGGATGATCCGGGGAGGTAAAAGCTTCAAATGAGACAAGACTATGATTTCAGTATTGTAGACGGATTTTGGATGGAAAAATATTTTGTTACTTTTTTAAGAGGCCCGTCGAAATTTCGATGAGGGGGGTGTGAACTATTCTTCGGGAGAAATAAGGAAGCGTGCCTGCCAACCTTTCCCATCTTTTGTCATCTTGAAAGGATCGCCTTCAATACGGAAAAATTCCCGCAGGTTGGCGGCGAGGAGTTCGCGACGTTTCTGGTTTTTCCGGTCTGCCTTGTCGCTACTCCAATCCAACGTCCCGCGTTCCTCGGCAAATGTCTCGAGCAGCTTCCATTGAAGGGTGGGATCGCCGTTCTTTTTATTGGCCATTCCCATCTGGGTATAATTGAATACCCCTCCAACCGATCTCACCTTGATGGAAACGGTATGGCCATCCTTGAAGCGAATGGATACATTTTCCCAGATTGCATCCGGAGGTGTCGGGAAAAATAGTCTGACGTCGTTTTCCTCAGGCCGTGGAAGATTCGCAAAAATATCGTCCATTGAGCGCAACAGTCGGAATTGTCGGGATACATTCTCAGACAGAGGTATGAATATAGACCCTTTAGCGGCCAATCGTTTCTCCGCCATGCTCGTGCAATGATTTCGTGTTGGAGCTAACAGAATAAATGGATTATCATTCCGGCTGAGGAGGCCATCAAGGATCCTGTTGAAATCGTCGGGCTCTATCTGGATGGTCAGGTAGACCGGAAAGCGATATCCGGCATACGGAGAGTAAACGCCGATGCGCGTCGTTCCAGGAAGGTCGGTCGCCGAGTCTGTCTCCTCGAACAGACCGAAGACCTTGGCGAGCGATGCGTCGAGTGCTCGGCGGTCCAGTTCATAGACCACGATGTCGGATCGCTGCAAGGAGAAGGTTTCACATCCACGCTCGCATCGGCAGACGGCAACGATATCCTCTGAATCGTGCACGACCACTTCGTGCTCACAGCCGCAGCCGCGCCGAACCATGCAGGGATGTGAAGCTGCCATCTTGCCGTTCGGTCGAAAGAAGGCCTTCGCCGTTTCGTAATCACTCCCCAGCAGGGCTTTCCATTCGATATCCAATGCCGCCGCACCTGGGATGGCCTCGAAGGCATGCCAAATTCCAGTCGGTCTACTCTTCATCTTCTTCCTGTTCCGCAAGGATGAATCCGCGTTTCGTTAGCCAGTCCTCGACCACGGCGGCGTCACTGTCCCTGGTGTACTGGGCGATGTTTGATGGGCGGATGGTCACGGTCCGAGCCGTCTTGGAGTCGGTGAATTTCACTTGAAAGCTCGCCCGGGTGATACGCGCATTTTGGGGCATTGTTCGCCCCCGTCCGGTGTAGGCGGCGAACACGTCGTTGGCCTTACGTATTTCGATTTCTGTTTCAGGTCCGCCCCAGAAGAATTGAATTTCCTTCAGGCGCACCCACTCCATACCGTCCACGTCCGTGCAGACGATGGATGCTTCTCCATCGGTCCTGAGTGGTTCAAGTGTGTATTTGCCCGTCTCTGGAAAGAAATTCTCGTTGTTGAACACGTGGCGGCCAAACTGGCGTCGAAAGAGGTCCTTTTCACCTTTTCCGCAGGCGTGCATACGAATCTCGCCGATGGCTGGTTCATAGACAAGGACGTCATACTTTTCGGGACGATAGAAAACGCTCGATGCCTGGCCGCCGTCAAGGCTGCCTTCGCGTCTCAACGGGTCACCGTGACGTACCAGGAACCAAACGGAATCTTTTTTAGGGTAAACGAAAACCCGCGATCCCCTCCCGCGCTTTTTCTTCTCGAACCAGTCGTCGAGGTCCTGTTCCAGGATGCTCAGCGCTTCTGTGGTCGGCTGTTGGAACTTAGGGATCGGGTGTGTATCGGTTTGGTAGTATTCGAAGGAGCGAGGCTTCATGAGATACTGTTCGGCGTGCTTGCGTTCAAGAAGATCCCTGTCCTGCAGGTAAACCTGAACGGCGACGTCCGCCGCAGTGGGATCGGCGCCTCCGTCGAGGGAGATACCGTTGTTCTCGGCCTCCTGGAGGAGGATGTCCATGGCTTCAGGTGTTGCCATCTCATGCACGAAGTAGAGAGCATCGAGCAATCCCTTCGGTGTTTCCGTGTCCGGGTTCATGAGTACATCGATGAGCCGGTCATAGTCGAAACCGTCAGAGGCCGATAGCGGTGGCAACGTCAAACCCCGGCCGTCGAAGTAGAGCTTATGGGGATTCAGTAGAGCCAACAAATGATCACGCGCGATGGCCTTGAGGCCTTCGGCATGGGAAAACCGCCTGAGGTTGTACGTCGCCATTCGTCCTTTTCTCCTTGTGTCTTATAGCCAGGCAATCCCCGGCATTTGTGCTTTCAGCCGGGCCGCCTGACGGCGACGACCTTGCCAATTATGCGCATCCCGTCGTCGGGTCCGACGAGGATCGGTCGATGCTTCGGATTTTCCGGTCTCAACTCTATATTTTCGTGACTAATGAAAAGTCGCTTCACCGTGGCCTCATCATTGAGCATCGCGACCACGATGTCTCCACTCTCCGCCACGGGCTGTTCTCGGACCACCACCAGATCGCGTTCTTTGATCCCTGCATTCACCATGCTGTCTCCCGCAACCTCAAGGGCGAAGTACCTGCCTGAGCGTGTAATGCTGCCTTCGACCATAATCTCACCGACGATATTCTCCACAGCGATAATCGGTTGACCGGCTGAAATACGCCCAACAATAGGAACGGCGGTCATGACTTCAGGCATGTCCTTCAACTCGCGAACGATCGAAATACTTCTTGCCTTCCTCGCCTCGCGTTTCAGGTATCCTTTGCGAACGAGCTGGTTCACCTGGTCGTGAGCGCTCGCATGGGATATCCCGAGGATATCCGCAAGTTCCTTCATGGTCGGGGGAAATCCTCGCTGGTTTATGAAGCGGCGTATTTCCCCCAAAGTATTAAGCTGACTATCGGTTATTCCTTCAACAGGGCGTCGGCCTCTGCCTTTATGTTCCATTTCGAATACCTCGTTTTTCCTTATTGCAGGGAACACAGGTAAAATATGCGGCTGTACTAAAGATATTACTATATCGCCCTGATAAACGTCAGGTCAATATAAAAATTCTGCATAATTCATTAAGAAGGTCCAAGTATTTGAAAAGCGTAGACCTTGCTGCCAACCAGGCGAGAAAGTAGCAAACATTTTGGCCTTATCTCGCTGGTCTGTTACAAGGCCCGGGGAAAGATGATATGAAAAATCCTCCAGAACAAGGAATTTTGCACAGGACGCTTAATCGGTGCGGCTTTTTTGGAGTTGGATCCACATTTTCCTCTGACGGTGCCAGTGGAGTACGGCGGCAACCGGCCGCAAATCTCTCTCATAGATCCGATCACGGCCGTTGGTTGTGTTGGGAAGGCAAAGGATATCCTCCTGGATGTCCGGAGCGAGATTGAGGAGATTCATGACCTGGGTTATCCGGGCGCGGGTTACATAGCCGAGACGGGCAAGATCTGCATAGTCCTGAACCTCGCCTCGTCGGACCAGATCCTCAAAGCGAATCGCTAAAGCGAGCAGCCTGGATACACGGGGAATGTTCCCCTTGCCGACGACATCGTCAAACCTCTCAGGGCGTGTATCGCCGTTCTTCCGTTTGTTTCTCGGTTGGAAGGTAAAACTCGCTTCGAGGTGTTCTGCGTTATTGTTATAACTTTTCCTTGCGTCCATGTTCCTCCAGCATCCGGACTTCGTCACCCATGCACAATGCCTTGATGCCCGGAGAGCGAAAGGTCACTGTGACCTTGCCGTCGCGCCCATCGTAGGCGACACGTTCGATAAGGGTCTTGAGGATCCTTGCCTGCTCGCGTGGTGCGAGTGATTCCCAGACGGGATCGAAAGCGTTGAGCGCTTTCTTCAGGTCTTCCTCATCCAGAGTCTTCCTCTGGATGAGGATAATCTCCTCCCGAATGACGGTCATCCTCTGTTCCAGAAAACTTATCCGGTCCTGCAGGTCGGCCATTTGATCCGTAACCAGCCGACTATCGGTGCGTAAGGCCGAATTGTCGCTTACGAGGGCGTGAAGTCTGTCATCCAACCTTTTGAGCTCGCGCTCGTTCGCCCGGCGTTCAGTTTCGAGGTCATGCAACCGATTTTCGTTCTGATCTCTCACCGCTGATACCGTTTCCGAAAAGATGTCAATGTTTGAGCCAAGACCGCGGATGTAGTCGATCACCGCAACCTCCATCTCATGGGCATTGACGGATTTTGTCGGGCAGGCTGTCCATCCCCGCTGCTGGGCGGTCAAACAGACATAGTAACGATAGCACTTGCCGTTTCTCACGGTGTAGGAATGCACCATGGCGGCTCTGCACGGTGCGCAGTAAAGCAATCCTCTCAACAATGCCCCATATTTATTGCGTACATCCTTGGCCCCGGAACGGCCGTTATGTCTCAGAGTATCCTGAACACGCTGCCAAAGATCAGGATCCACAATTCCCTCGTGTTCTCCCTTGTAAATCGTTCCCTTGTAGTCGACGTTGCCCGTGTAGACAACGCTTGTGAGCAATCGATAGAGGCTGTTTTTCGTGAACGGATTCCCGCCGCGGATATCACCTCGCTTGGTGGTCCACTGTTTTTTCCCCCATTTGCGCCGTTCGAGTTCAGAAACGACAGGCATCAAGGCCTTGCGATCCATGTAGAGATCGTAAATCGCCCGCACCCGGGCCGCCTCATCTTCATTGATGATCAGCCGTCCCCCCTTGGGATCCACGTCGTAACCCAGAACCGGTGTGCCGCCGACCCATTTCCCTTTTTTGCGGGCTGCGGACATCTTGTCCCTGGTGCGCTCCGAAATAATCTCCCGTTCGAATTGGGCGAAGGAGAACAAGATATTCAGCGTGAGGCGCCCCATGGAACTGGTTGTGTTGAACTGCTGCGTGACCGAGACGAAGCTCACGGCGTGCTTATCGAAAAGTTCCATGAGGCGCGAGAAGTCCAAGAGGGACCGACTGAGACGATCCACCTTGTAGACCACCACACAATCTATTCCGCCGGCCTCGATGTCCGCAATAAGTCGCTTGAGGGCCGGCCGCTCCATGTTGCCGCCGGTGAATCCGCCGTCATCGTAGCGTTCGGAGATGCATAGCCACTTTTCATGTCGTTGGCTCGCGATGTAGGCCTCGGCGGATTCCCTCTGGGCGTCGAGGCTGTTGAAGGCCTGGTCCAGGCCCTCGTCGGTTGATTTTCTCGTGTAAATGGCACACCGCACGGTCGCCCTGAGGTCCTCCACCGATTGCATGGTGGATGCACTGGTTCTGCTCATTCATTGCTCCCTTTCGACTCATTGTTCTGATTTCGCGGCCGCTTGGATTTTTTTAGCCCGAAAAAGAGGAACCCGTTCCATTTAGTGCCTGTCGCCGCCTGAGCGATGGCGGACAAGGATTTGAAGTGGCGGCCGTCATACTCGAAGCCCTTGTCGAGAACCTTGACCACGATATCCCGGCCCTGAAATTCTCTGACCAGTAGAGTCCCGGGCAAGGGCAATCTGGTATCCATCAATTGGAGAAGCCGTCCGGTCACCGAACGCTGCCTCACTTCCATCAACCCCGGTTTGACGGGATCGCGCGGTGTACGGATCCGAAGATCGGCGTCATTTGCTATTTCCTCGGCCCTCCGTTTTGCTCGTTCCGACAGGCCGCCTTCAGCCAAGGCCTGAATACGCCAGGCGATCCGCTTGCGAAGGAAGTCCTTGTGCTGCGACCTCGTTTCCTCACCGAAGACATCGATATACCTTTCCCGCAGTTCGCCGACAGTCATCCGGGAAAGGGCCTGCACCTGCTGGTAAGTTTCTTTATCCATTGAAGCCTCCACACCTCTTTGATGCTCTATGTAACAAGGCCTATATCGTCCGAAGAATCAAGAGAAATATTCGCAATAAAATCAGAATCTTGCGAATCATTGTCATGCCCCATAATCTCCGGGTCAGACCCAGGCAAACGGCGCCTATCTCGATAGCGAAGGTATCCTTCCGCCAAGATCGATGCGATTTCTGAGATGTTTTTTTCGAGTAAAGGTACCGCAGGTTCTCCGGCTTCCATCATGTCCTCCTTGCGGCGGCCGGGGGAGGGAGATCGTGGATGCAGCCAGAGTGAGATGGGCTTGTTTTTCGGGTCGGAAATCATGGAAGTCCATCTGCCCGCCTTGGAAGGCGGTCATGGCGTCACCCACAACGATTCCGTCTCTCCGGCCGCTCCGCTGTCTGGTAATTTTTCCTGGCACTCGTGCCCGGCTTTTGATAGATACTTACCGGATTCTCTTTCAGGGTGTCGGGGACTGAATATCGAGGGGGAGGCTGTTAACCCCATAAGTGGCGAGAAACGGAGAATTGGAGAATTTGAGGCGTTTATCTGGGGCTTCGGGCGCAATCATCCGCGTTACATTCGGTTCCCCGAAAACAACCGGTGAAATAGAGAATATGGGGAAATTCATGAGGGTGCGTAAGAGGCTGCGAATTCATTAGAAATAACAAAACCCCGAAGGGATGACCCAACGGGGTTTTGCGTTAACAAGGATCTGCTAAAATTTAGCAGATTTTAAATTGGCTCCCCGGGACGGACTCGAACCGCCAACCTAGTGGTTAACAGCCACCCGCTCTGCCGATTGAGCTACCGGGGATCAAAAATGAAGCGAGGAGCATCATTATCAGAGTGCTCCTCGCTTGTCAACCAAAAGGTCGAGGCTTCAGCCCACGGGCGTCCGTACCCGATCTATTCTTTTTCTTCCTTGCCCTTGCCGTCGCCGCCACACTTCTTCAGGATGTCTTCGTACTCGGCGTCGATGCGTTCCTGGATCTTGGCCACATCGGCCTCGGTCAGATGGCGGAACCGGCGCTGAGGCTTGAAGTATTCGGTGATCGGCTTGGGTTTGGCCACCTTGCGGGAAAGCACATACTGCCCGTCGATGACTTCGTAAAGGGGGAAGACCTTGGACTGGACGGCCAGCCTTGCCATCTGCACGCTTTCATCGATCCCGCAGCGCCAGCCGGTGGGGCAGGGGGAGTAGATGTGCAGGTAGGCGGGGCCGGGAACCATGGCGGCCTTCTTCACCTTGTTCATCAGATCCACGGGGAATGCCGGCGAGGCGGTGGCGACGTAGGGAATGTTGTGAGCCACCGCGATGGCGGGCAGGTTCTTCTTCCAGGTGGACTGGCCGATGCTCTTCTTGCCTGGAGGCGAAGTCGTGGTTCCGGCGCCGAAAGGAGTACCGGACGACCTCTGGATACCCGTATTCATGTAGGCTTCGTTGTCGAAGCACATATAGACGAAATTGTGTCCGCGCTCCAGAGCTCCACTCAGAGCCTGGATACCGATGTCCATCGTCGCGCCGTCACCGCCGTACCCCACGAAAACGGTATCCGGCGAATTGATCTTGCCTTTGCGGTTCATTGCCTTGTATGCGCCTTCAACACCACTCGCAACAGCCGCGGCGTTCTCGAATGCCACGTGGATCCAGGGCACCTTCCAGGCCGTCTGCGGAAAGGGCGAGGTGATGATTTCCATACACCCCGTGGCGCTGCACATGATGACATTTTCACCCAGTGCCTTCATGGCCAGCCGAAGAGCCAGCACCTCTCCGCAGCCCTGGCATGCACGATGACCGGGTGAAAGCGGTTCCACCTCAGGCATATTCTTGAGGTTAAACCCCTTGAAATTTTTCAGAGCTTCAGATGCGATTCCCATTTATTCCCTCACATTGATGATTTCGTAGGCACCAGCCACACCACCATTGGCCATCTTTTCAACCATATCCTCGAAGTTTTCCATGGTCACGTCTCGACCGCCGAGACCGGCCAGGAAGTTTCCGACCTTCGGAGTAAGCCCGTTGTCGAACAACAGGGACTTGATCTCGATGGCGACGGGACCCGGCAGGGCACCACCGTTGAAATTCACGACGCGGTCGATGATCACCAGGGACTTGGCGCCCTTGATCGCGGCAATGATTTCATCCCCGGGGAACGGCCTGAACAGGCGGATTCTTACCAGGCCGACCTTCTTGCCCTTCGACCTGAGGTCGTCCACAGCCGACGCCGCGGTTTCGGAGATGCTGCCCATCGTGACGATAATGGTCTCGGCGTCTTCGCTCTTATACGTTTCGACCGGCTTGTAGTAACGGCCGAACTTGTCCCCGAATTCCTTCCATGCCTCGACGATGACCGGCTTGGAATTCTTCATGGCCTCATCCTGGGCCTTGCGCGCTTCGGTATAGACGTCGGGCATTCCGACCACGCCGAAGGATACGGGATTCTTGGGATCCAGACGGAGCGGAGCCTTGTAGGGCGGCAGGAAGCTCTTCACTTCCGCCGCATCGGGCATAAGAATGGGCTCGATCATGTGACTCAGGGTGAATCCATCGAGGTTCACCTGGACCGGCAGCATGACCCTGTGGTCTTCGGCCACCTTGAACGCATGAACGAGCAGGTCCACAACTTCCTGGCCGTTTTCGGCAATGGTCTGTATCCAGCCTGCATCGCGGGCATACATCAAGTCGGCATGATCGTTCCAGATGTTGATCGGAGCACTCAGAGCGCGGTTGGCCACCGCCATGACGATGGGAAGCCGCATGGATGCCGCGATATAGCAGATTTCCGACATGAGGGCATAACCCTGCGAACATGTAGATGTGAAGGTCCTGGCTCCAGCAGCGGAAGAACCGATGCAGCAACTCATGGCGCTGTGTTCGGATTCGACCGGGATGAACTCCGCATCCAGATGACCGTCCGCGACCATCTCGGACAGATGTTCGACGATATGAGTCTGAGGAGTAATCGGGTAAGCCGCTACCACATCCACATCACACAATCCAACTGCCTCTGCAGCTGCAATGGAGACTTCTACCCCTATTCGTTTGGCCATGTTAGTCGACCTCCTGCACCATTGTGATTGCATCTACAGGACATTCTTTGGCGCAAATCCCGCATCCTTTGCAATAGTAATAGTTCTGCACGAAGTAGCCTTCAGCGTCCTTGCTGTAAACCATGTCGGGGCAGTAGATGTAGCACTGACCGCACTTGGTGCACTTCTCCCGATCGGTTATCGGCTTCATGGATCGCCAATCACCTGTCTTGAGCTGTGAAGCATTGCCCGGCTCGGTGACAGCAATCCCCAAATTCAACTTCTTCCAGCTGATGATTCCCGTTTCCTTAGCCACTGCCTATCCCTCCACCTTGGTTTCTTCAAAAGCACGCGTACACGCTTTCACGTTCTTCTCAGCAATCGGGCCGAAACGATGGTCGATGGGAGCATTCAGGCTGCTCAGCGGCAGTATGCCGGTGGCCTTCAACAGAGCCCCCAACATCGTTGTGTTGGTGATGGGGACACGCATGGTATCCATGGCGATGGTGGCTGCATCCACCGTAGCCAGCTTTGCCTTGATTCCCGTTTCCTTGCGGATCTCTTCCACACTCTTCTGCGTGTTGACGATCACAATGCCGCCATCTTTGAGCCCGGCCTCAACATTGACAAGCTTCAGCAGGGTCGGGTCCAGGACAACGACGAAATTCGGCTCGTAAACCTTTTCCCGCGTGCGGATCGGGTTCTCACTGATCCGCACGAAAGCCATGACGGGGGCACCGCGACGCTCCGGGCCAAAGCTTGGAAAAGCTTGTGCATACTTTCCTTCTTCAATTGCTGCCAGGGCCGTGAGTTCGGCAGAGGTCACGGCCCCCTGGCCTCCGCGTCCATGAAATCGTATTTCAACCATGATCTGTCTCCACACTCAACGTTGCAAGTCAATTGCGCTCACCCCAGGTAGCCCGTTACAACCTGAGCAATCTAACGGCGAACCAGCACACATACCTGTATACATCAGGGTTCATACCACCTTTGTGAAAAATAAGTCAAATAGTTTTTGACTTTTTTACATAAAATTCACGTTGTGACCTGCAAGCCTATGCATTTTCTCCGGATACTCCATCCCTCGATGGACAGAACCTCGATCGCCCACTTTCCCGGGCCGACACATCCCCGTCAGAACGCCTGTCTTCCTTTCATGGCTCTTTCCAGGGTCACCCGGTCGGTGTATTTCAGGTCTCCACCCATGGGGATTCCGTAGGCGATGCGGGAAACGCGCACCGGCCTCGACTTGAGCAGCCTCAGGATATAGTGTGCCGTCGCCTCCCCTTCACTGCTCGGATTCGTGGCGATGATCACCTCGCTCACCTTTTCTTCGTCGAGTCTTTTCAGGAACTCGCCGATGCGGATGTCATCGGGCCCCACCGCATCGAGGGGAGCCAGGACACCCTGCAGCACATGGTAGCGCCCCTTATATGCTCCAGACTGCTCGATGGCCAGAAGATCGGCCGTGCTTTCCACCACGCAGATCTCTCCGGTCTCCCTGGCCGGGTCGGAGCAGATGGAACACAGGTCCTCGTCGGTGAAGTGGAAACATCGCGAACATGTGCGCACTTCCTGCTTCATGCGGCGGATGGCTTCCGCGAGTCCCTCCACTTCCTGCGCGGGAGCCTGAAGCAGGTACATGGCGATCCTGCCGGCGCTTTTTTCACCGAGGCCGGGCAGCCTGGCGAGTCTTTTGATCAAGCCGGTCAAGACGGGCGGATATGCACTGCTGCTCATGAAGCTCCTTCCGTCTCACTCAAAAAAGCCCCGGCAGCTTGAGGCCGGGGATACTGATTCCCCCGGCGATCTTGCTCATCTCGCCCGCCGCCATTTCCTGGGATTTTCTCAACCCGTCGTTCACCGCGGCGACAATGAGGTCCTGGAGCATTTCGATATCTTCGGGGTCCACTACCTGTGGATCCACCTTGATGCTCAATACTTCCTGCCTGCCGTTGATCACCACCGTCACCATGCCGCCGCCCGCGGATGCTTCCACCGTTTTCGCCGCCAGTTCTTCCTGCATCCTGGCCATTTTTTCCTGCAGGGCCTTCACCTGCTGCATGGGATTGAAGCCTTTAGCCATGATTGTTCCTCCTGAAAATCAGATCCCCGGGGCTCCGTCGTCCCGCACCTGTGGAAACCATGGGAGCTCCGGGGAGTTTAATCGCCTGTTCCCTTCCTGTCGGCCTTGAGTCGCCTGATCTCGACCAGTTCGCCTCCAAGAATCTCGAGAGCCTGCAGGACCGCAGGGTGTTCCATTGCCGAACGCTTGGGATTCGAGCGGGACCGCCTGCCCTGCTGCCGGTTTTCCGACGCGCCCTTCGGCGCACTCTTCCTGATCACCCATTCAAACGATTGCCCGAAATACTGACAGGCGGAGGTATCCAGCTCCGCCAGCACCGCCGGATCTTTGAAATGGTCCTCGAATACCTCCAGGACCTCCAGTTCCACCGTCCTCCCCGCCACTCCGGCAATCCGGCTCTGACCCAGCTTAGCCGCAAGTATGCCGTTCGAGGCTTCGAGGCGGCCGAGGAATCCCGGCCAGCGCTGAACCATATCGGCAGGATCGATGGAGGCCGGCGGATCTTCCCGGCAGTCCGCAACCGGTTCGTGGACGGGATCCGCAGGCCGGGGCGGGAGGGCTTCCGCAACTTCATTGCCTGCCTTCTCGATGCCCCACACTACCGGCGAAGCGGCAGGAGCCTGCGGCGCCGGATTCCGCGTGCCTGCAGACGGTACTGCGGCGGCCTTCGCCTCCAGGCGCCGCTCCAGGTCAGAAATCCTGCCGATCAGTGCGTCGATGGATTCGAGGGCGGGCATCTGGGTCATTCTGAGCAGGAGCATTTCGAGGGCGATCCTGGGAGTGCTGGACCGCCTGATGTCTTCTTCTCCTTTGAGGAGCAGCTGGAGGTAAAGATAAAGAGATTCGGAAGTAGTCTTTGCGGCTTGTTCCCGCAGGAACCTGTCTTCTTCCTCGGGCAGCCGGAGCTCGGGCGCCCGGCCGTCGACGTCCAGGACCGCCACGAGCAGGTTCCTGAAATGGTCGCAGAGCTGCTGGCAGAACCTCCTGCTGTCGATACCTCTGCGATAGAGGTCTCCCACAACTTCGAGGCAGGTTTGCACATCGCCCGCCAGGATCGCCGATCCGACCTTGTGCACGCTGCGCCGGTCGACCACTCCCAGCACGTCGAGGATTTCTTCATCCGACAAGCCTTCGCCGCTGAAGGCGAGGAGCTGTTCGAGAAGGCTTTGGGCATCCCGCATGCTGCCGTCGGCTTCACGGGCGATGGCGAAAAGCACGTCGTCCGAAAGGCGGACATCCTCCCTGCCGGATATTTCCTTCAGTTGCTTCAGCAGCAGTTCGGCCGGAATACGCCGGAAATCAAATCTCTGGCACCGGCTGAGAATCGTCGCCGGGATCTTGTGGGGCTCGGTGGTGGCAAAGATGAAGACCACATGCTCCGGCGGCTCCTCGAGGGTCTTCAGAAGAGCATTGAACGCCTCGGTGGTGAGCATGTGCACTTCATCAATGATGTAGATCTTGTAGCGACTCTTGGCGGGCCTGTACCGGACTGTTTCCTTGAGTTCCCTTATGTTGTCGATTCCCCGGTTGGATGCACCGTCGATTTCGAGCACATCCACGGCATTGCCTTGAGTGATCTCCCGGCAGTTCGAGCAGGCATTGCAGGGGGTCGTCGACGGGCCGCTTTCGCAGTTGAGCGACCTGGCCAGGATCCGGGCCACGGAAGTCTTTCCGACCCCCCGCGCCCCGGTAAACAGATAGGCGTGAGCAACACGCCCCGAGAGAACGGCGTTCTGCAGTGTCCGTGTGACATGGTGCTGGCCGACAACCTCTTCAAAGGTCTGAGGGCGCCATTTGCGTGCGATGACGAGATAGGACATGAGCTCACTGGGAAGACCGGCGCCAAAGGATGTGGAGGCGCTTCTTCAAGGATGAACGATTTCCGGAGAATGGAGTCCGGAGTGTCCCACGGCCCGCCTTTCGGGTAAAGGCGGATTGGATGGCGGAGAGAGAGGGATTCGAACCCTCGGTACACCTTTTGGGCGTACACACGATTTCCAGTCGTGCCCCTTCAGCCTCTCGGGCATCTCTCCACAATATTCACCTTAGATCCGTGCAGTGCACCTGCAGGAGGAAAGCCTGGTGGCGGAGAGGGTGGGATTCGAACCCACGTGCCCTGCTCTTCACAGGACAAGTCGATTTCGAGTCGACCCCGTTACGGCCGCTTCGGTACCTCTCCCCGTACTTCCCTCTTTTCGACGGCGCGTTCTGAAAAACCCGGTCAGCAGCTCGGCACATTCCGCCGCCCGAACACCGCCGACGACCTCCATATAATGATTGAAAGCCTCTATCCTTGTCAAGTCCACAACACCGCCCGCCGCTCCCCCCTTGGGATCGGAGGCTCCGAACACGAGGATACGTATCCTTGCCTGGATCATGGCGCCAAGGCACATGACGCAGGGTTCGAGGGTAACGTAGAGTGCAGAACCGGGAAGGCGATAGTTGCCGACCACCCGGGATGCCCGGCGCAGGACGGCGATCTCCGCATGAGCCGTGGGATCACAGGAAGCGATGGGGGAATTGTGCGCCGTGGCAAGGACGGTTCCCTCATCCGAGACCAGCACCGCTCCCACCGGCACTTCACCGGACTGCAGAGCCTTGCCGGCCTCGTCCAGCGCGATACCCATGAAGCATTCATGATCGTCCATATGCAGAATACTCTTCACCCTCTCCTTCGCAGGCTCATGCAAATATCACAGTTCTTTCGCGCCGAAAAGCTCTTTTATTCTCTTCGATCCGATCTTATAATGTCGAAGATCATGGATACGGCGGGTGGGAACCTATGCCAGGAAAAACGATGAAAGCTGAAAAGCCTCACCGGCAGGCACCCTTTGTCCAGGTTGCGGGCATGAAGTTGGTCTACGAACCGCCCCGGCGGACAGATCAGCCCAGGAAGCATGCATGTCCGGACTGTCATTTCTGCCAGTTTTGCAGCGACGCTCGATGCCATTCCTGCCGGGAAAAGGAACTGCAGCCCGTTCACAGCCTGGACCGAAAGTTGAACCCTTATGAACAGGCCGGCCTTTACGAAGAGGTCAATGCCCGGTTCGAAGAACAGACGGAGTGTGAAGTCAATGGCTGAAAGGCCCGATACCGGTGTGAAGATGAAAACGGGAAATCGATGCTCCTCTATCCTTTTTACTGTCTTCCTGGCACTGCTGTTCTACTCGTGCGGCCTGTCCGCCCAGGTCGACACCAGGGAAACGTCTTCCCACCAGGAGCAAAAGGTTGTTCAGCCTGCAACTGAACCGGAACCTCCCGCCGAATCCGGTTCCGTGTGGCGTTCATTTCTCTGGGAAGCCCTCCCGGCGCAATGGCTTCGCAGCCCAACCCACAGCGTGGTGGTGGATGCGTATCAACAGAACGGCTGGACTCCGTTTTTCATCACTGCCCGCTTCGAACTGAACGACAGTGCCGCCGTGCTCCTGGAAAACCTTGACGACCTGGAAACCCGGGCCGTCGATCCAAGGCCCTATAAACTCGATGAGCTCCGTCAGAAGATTCAGTCCCTTGGAGCAATGAGGAGTTCCGCTCCAACTTCCGGTCATGCCGGTCCAGCGCAGCATCAGCCCCCTTTTGATCCCGAGACTCACAAGGCCCTGTACCAGGCGGCGGCGGAACTCGACATCCTGCTGGCCGGGGTTTTTGTCAGGTACTGCACGGAAATGGACCCCTTTTCGGAAGAAAGCCAGGCCCGGGCTCTCTCGGGCCAGGTTCCCATGGGACACTATCTTTCGGAACGGGTACCCGCATCCCCCCACTATGAACCACTCCTCCGAGCCCTGGCACGGTACAGGAAAATGGCCGCCGAAACAGTTCATCACCCCGTGCGCACGCCCTCTTCTCTGCGCTCGGGGCACTCCGGCACCGAAGTGCGGGACCTTCAGAAACGCCTCCACCAGGAAGATTTCTACCACGGAAAGATCACGGGGGTATTTGATGCGGCGACCCTGCAGGCGGTCAGGCAGTTCCAGGCTTCCCACAACCTCGATCCGGACGGAGTGGTCGGCGGGAGGACCCTCGAGTGGTTGAATGTGAGCTATAAGGCCAAGTCGGAAATGATCGCGTCGAGCATTACGGCGCTGAGGCAGAGTCAGACGCGGCGCAATGAGCGCTACGTCCGGATCAATATTCCCCAGTTCATGCTGGAATATTACAGGGATGGAAGACCTCAGTCCCTGCATCGCGTGATTGTCGGCAAGTCATCCGGCAAGAAGATCAAGGTCAAGGGCAGGTGGGTCGGGGAGAATCAGACTCCTGTGCTGGCCAGCAGCATCGAGCAGGTCGTCATCAATCCGCGATGGTATGTTTCCGACCGCATCCGCCTGGAATTGAACCAGATGGCGTCTTCGGATCCCGAGTATTTCACCCGGCACGGATACGTGCAGATGAATTCCACTCATCCATGGGGAGAACCTCGACTGTTTCAGCGTCCCGGCCCCACCAATCCGCTTGGGCGCATCAAGTTCGAGTTCCCCAATGATTATGCGGTGTACCTCCACGATACCCCCAAGAAGCAGCTTTTTCAGAGGTCGCGCCGGGATTTCTCCCACGGATGCATACGCGTTGAAAAGGCGGACGTGCTGGCGGAGATCCTCCTCAAGGACGACGCCAACCCGGCTGCGGAAAAAGCGGCTTCGTACCTGTCCAACGAACGCCAGGTCTTCATCCGGCTCACCGACCCGGTGCCGATCATTATCGAATACCTGCCCGTAGGGTCCAATGACGGTGGACAGGTCATCTTTTTCGGCGATCCGTACGGATGGCTGTCGGAAAAAATGAACCCCAGAACCTGACATGAGTCCCTGCAGGCCGAGAATACGCGATGGGTGCTTTGAGGCTTTTTCGGATTCTGGTCCCAAAAAAGATTTAATCTAATATTAACTTATAATTGAAGCTAATAATCACCCGAATCTCTTTTCGAGGAACATTGTCCTAATCCAACGCAACACTTTGAAATTATAGCGTAAAGTTTTTTCAACTTTTATTTCAATATCCTAGCCAGTTGTATTTAGAATCATAAGGTTTTCAATCGCATGGCAGAAGCACCTGGAGCACTTGTGCAGGGTATCGTTTTATATCGATATTTCAGCTAATTGATAATGTCGCACAAGCCAGCAGTCGAAATACACCTGCAAAAAAAAGTTTGACACCCTGTACTCTTTTACGATAGTGAAAATCATCTCAACAGGCGAACTGCCGATAAGGACAATCCTGACCAAAGAGTTTTGTTTCCGTTTATATCGATCAGGAGGGACAGAGATGGGGCGATTTAACTCTCTCTCGGGGTTAAATTTTGTATGGATTTCTTTCATTTCCATAATCCTCCCAAGCATCTTCTTCGTTAACCCAATTCATGCACTTACCGCATCCTACGGCCAACCTTACAACGGCCGGCTTGTCAACGGTGTACCGTTTCCGAAGCAGTTCCCCGGCTACCAGATCCGGGGAGAAGACCAGACGCATACGACTCCCGAGGTGGTGGGAGCGATGCTTGACGCCATCGAAGCCGTGCGCAACTATTTCCCCAACACGGCCGATCTTTACATCGGAGACTTTTCCAATTCCACGGGCGGTCCCATGCGCAATCATCGTTCGCATCAGAACGGCAGGGACGTGGACCTGGGAATGTATGCAAAGGACAACCGGACTCTCGACGGCTTCATACCGATGAATGAAGAGAACCTCGATGTAGCCAAGACATGGTGCCTTCTCGAGAACATCATCCGGTCCCAGCGCGTGCAGTATGTTTTCCTTGACCGGAGGATACAGAAGCTGCTTTATGACTACGCTGCCGCCCGCGGGACGGACCCTGCATATCTCGACCGCCTGTTCGGAAACGACAGGGGCTCGTTCGTACGACATGTGCGCAACCATGTGGACCACATGCACATCAGGTTTTTTACTCCCTGGTCGACTCTTGCCGCGCATATCGGTGACCATGAAGACCAGAAACGCATGGTTATCGACATGGCGCAGCAGGCTTACCTGCCGAAGAAAGTCCATTATTACGTGAAGGGATCCGAGCGCAGCCTGGACACCCTTGCCAGCAGTTTCGGCGTTTCCAGGCGGGATCTCTGCCGCTGGAACCAGATCACGGGAACGCATCCGCTCACTCCCGGCAGCTGCCTGGTTTTCTACAAGCGCAGCTTTGAGATGGAGCCTGTCCGGCTGGCCCAGTCTCTTCAGCCCGGGTTGATCGTCGAGACTCCCCCGGTGCAGGTGGCCGCACTTCGGTCCACTGACACACTTTCCGACGCACCCATCATCGTCCGGGAAACCTCTTCGAGAGAACGCCGCTCGTCAAGCGCCTCTTCAGCCCCGGCTTACGGGACCTACAAGGCAAAGAAGGGAGACACTCCCTCGAGAATCGCAAAGCTGCACAACATGGATGTCAAGACGTTCTGCCGGCTGAATAACATAAAGGAATCGAACACTCTGAAGCCGGGCCAGACGTTCAGGGTTGCTGCTGCAAGGCAGGCTCCGACTGCCAGGGATTCGAGATCCGGCGACTTGAAGCCTTCTCAGAACCAGGCGGTTTCCGCGCCTCGAAAGAGCGGCGGCTCCACCACGTCGACCTACACGGTGAAGAGCGGTGATACGATCCAGAAAATAGCCAGGGCAACGGGCATCAGTTCCGACACGTTGATCCGGATGAACGGCTTGAAGCAGGGCGATGCGTTGAAGCCGGGGCGCCAGATTATGTTGGCGTCGATAGAACCTCCTCCTGCCGCTTCCGTCGGGAACACCCGTTCGAACGCGTCCTCGGCGAAGCTGCCGGCATCCGGTACCTCTTCAGCAGCATCCTCTGCAGCGGCAAAAGGCAAGACATCCTCGACACAAGCAAAGTCCACCGTTGCCAGCAAGGCTCCCGCAAGTCCGGCTTCCACCAGGACCGTTTCGAAATCATCCGCCTCCTCGAAAACAACCGAACCCGCTGTGAAGAGTTCCAAGCCCGCGAGCGTCCGGCAGGCTCCCCAGCCCGTATCTTCGAAGTCTCCTGTCGCGGCCGCGAAACCCGCTGTTCCGGCTTCGGATACGAGGAAGAAGGAGGCGGAAGGGAAGCGTGTCGCCAAGGATCCTGCGGCGGGCAAAGTGAAGACACAGTCCACTAACGCCGGCGCATCCAGGGAATCCCCATCCCGTTCGACGACCGGGAAAAAGGGAAGCTGACCGGGGACCACCGTGCAGTTTGAGCGCTCGCCGGTGCAGCTCGGCGGATGTTCGGAGAAATGTAACCGCACCTTGAAATAAAATCTTTTCTTCCACATTATAGTGTGTTAAGAGACTGAGCTCCCGACGGGCACTGTTTGAGTGCCCGTTTTTCTTTTCTATTGGAGCATGTTCTATTTAAATGATGAATAACGAGGGGCATCCCCGGCGGCGAAAGGAGCACAAAAAGAGGAAACCATGTCGAACAATATGACAACACTACGAAATATCGGCATCAGCGCCCATATCGATTCCGGAAAGACCACTCTGACCGAGCGTATTCTGTATTTCACACAACGCATCCATGCAATACATGACGTGAAGGGCAAGGACGGGGTCGGCGCCACGATGGACTTCATGGAGTTGGAAAAGGAACGTGGAATTACGATCCAGTCAGCCGCGACCTATTGCACCTGGAAGGGTTATTCCATCAACATTATCGACACCCCCGGCCATGTCGACTTCACCATAGAGGTGGAAAGGGCCTTGCGGGTGCTGGATGGAGCCATTCTCGTACTGTGTGCCGTGGGTGGAGTCCAGTCTCAGTCGGTGACAGTCGACCGCCAGATGGTGCGCTACGGGGTCCCCCGGCTGGCATTCGTGAACAAGTGTGACAGGACGGGAGCCGATCCTTATCGAGTGGCCCGCCAGTTGAAGGAGAAATTGAATCACAACGCCATTCTCATCCAGATTCCCATCGGGCTCGAAAGCAACCACCAGGGGGTGATCGACCTGGTTTCCATGAAGGCTCTGACCTTCTCGGAGAACAGCGGCGAGAATATCGCAGAGGGAGAGATACCGTCGGAATTGCTGCAGGCGGCCCGGGAGAAGAGGGAAGAGATGCTCGACGCCGTTTCGCTCTTCTCGGACGAACTCACGGAAGCGATCCTTGAAGACCGGGTCACGGAAGAACTCATCCGTGACGCCATACGCAAAGGCACACTCTCCCTGCAGCTTACTCCCGTACTCATGGGATCCGCTTACAAGAACAAGGGGGTTCAACTTCTCCTGGACGCAGTGTACCGCTATCTTCCCAGCCCACTGGACATCACCAACGAGGCGGTCGACCTGGAAAGGGACGAGGCTCCGGTGCAGTTGGCAAACTCGCCGGAGCTGCCGCTGGTCATGCTGGCCTTCAAGCTGGAAGTGGGCCGCTACGGACAGCTTACGTACGTCAGGGTTTATCAGGGGATCCTCAGCAAGGGGGACACCATCGTCAACGTCCGCACCGGGAAGAGGTCGAAAGTCGGCCGCCTGGTCCGGATGCATGCCGATGAAATGGAAGACATTGAACAGGCTCCCGCGGGAGATATCGTGGCCTTGTTCGGAATCGACTGTGCTTCGGGAGACACATTTACGGACGGCCGTGTGCAGTATGCCATGACTTCGATCCATGTTCCCGAGCCCGTGATTTCGCTTGCGGTCAAGCCGAAGGACAAGAAGGCCGAGATGAACATGGGTAAGGCATTGACCCGGTTTACCAAGGAAGATCCGACTTTCAGGAGCTACCTGGACGAAGAGACGAGCGAGACGATCATCTGCGGGATGGGGGAATTGCACCTCGACGTTTACGTGGAAAGGATGCGCCGGGAATATCAGGCCGAGGTGGAAACGGGAATGCCCAAAGTCGCATACCGGGAGACGCTCACGCGGCAGGCCGAATTCAATTACACTCACAAGAAACAGACGGGCGGATCCGGGCAGTACGGTCGTGTGGCCGGGTTTATCGAACCCTGGTCCGAGGGGGACTTCAATTTCGAGAACCGGATCACCGGTGGCGCGATCCCGACCGAATTCATTCCCTCGTGTGAGAAGGGATTTCAGGCATGCATGGCAAAGGGAACTCTTGCCGGATTCCCCGTGGTGGGAGTTCGGGTGACCATCAATGACGGCGCGGCCCATTCGGTGGATTCGTCCGACCTGGCCTTCCAGCAGGCTGCCATCGGAGCCTTTCGTGAGGCTTACGGCAGGGCGGCGCCCATCATCATGGAACCGGTGATGCGGGTGGTGGTGGAGACACCCTCAGAATTCCAGGGTTCCGTGCTCGGGACTCTCAACCAGCGGCGCGGAATGATCATCAGCACTTCAGAAGACGGGGTGTTCTCAACGATCGAGGCGGAGGTGCCGCTGGCCGAGATGTTCGGGTATTCCACCGTGCTGAGATCGTCCACTCAGGGGAAAGCGGAATTCACCATGGAATTCGCCCGATACAATCCCGTACCCAAGAGCATCGCCGAAGAGATTGTGAGGAAGCAGAAGGAAGAGCACAAGGCTGTGAAAAAATAGGAATACCTCGACGGCAAAGAATTTGCTTTGCGACGTCCCGCCTTGGTGTATGATGATCTTTAAGAAATGGTTCACACGCCTTGGATCGCAGACGTTTTCCAACGCGTCGTACAAGGAGATGATTTCATGCCCACCGAACGAACGATAAATACGGACGTTCCCGGAATAATCGAAAGAGCCCTGGCGCACCCGCTGAAGCCCGGCGAACTTGGAGCCGTCATGGCCAGGGCCGGGGCCGGCAAGACGGCCTGCCTCACCTACATCGCCCTCGAATACCTCCTCAGGGGGGAACCGGTGCTCCATGTGTGCATAGACGTCCTGCCGGATAAGATCAAGGTCTGGTATCATGAAATGCTCAAGAACATGATCGGGGCCATCCCGGGAACGGATCTGGCGAAGATCCAGCACCGCATGGAACCACAGCGTTTCATTCTTGCTTATCTGCACCAGACCTTCACGCCGGAAAAGCTTGAAAGCAGTTTGAAAAACCTGAGAGAACAGGCGGGGTTCAATCCCGTGATGGTCATCCTGGATGGCCTCGATTTCGACAACACTTCCTCCCATATGATAGAAGAACTGCAGGCGTTCGCTCAAAGGCATGGCGTTTCCCTGTGGATGTCCGCGCGCACTCATCGCCACAGGTCCGACGTGAACGAACGGGGGGTGCCTTATCCGTTCAACGAGTGTGACGGTCTGTTCCAGTCCATCCTCGTTCTCGAACCCACCAGCGACGCGGTCCAGGTGAGGGTGCTCAAGGACAGCGGCGTTTATCATCCGGGAGATCGTGGACTCATACTGAATCCCCAGACCTACCTGGTCACAGCTTGATTTCTTTGCCGGAACATCAGGAGCCGGCTTTGCTGCAGAAAGGCGTTTCCCATGGAAGATGATCTCATTTCCAGTCTTACTCGCCAGGTCAAGGAAGAGGTCATCGAGAACTACCTGCAGGAAAGACGACTCCTGGAACTGCAAATCGAGGATCTTCACAAACAGGCGGATCAGCTTCTCGCCTGCGCTCACAATACGGGAAGGCGACTCAGCCGCCTCGCCTATCTCATGATCCACCCCGAGATGATGTCGAGGCTCGTCAACATTCTGAAGATTCCACCCTCCTCCTTCTGGTCTGCCTGCATGGAAGCGGTCTTTTCCAAACACGTTCAATTCATCCGAGTGCGGGCACTGACGGAGAGAGCACGATTCAGGAAGCTCATGATCGAAGCCTACAGCCGCCTGTACCGGATGATGGAAATATACCGCCAGAAACATGAAAGCCTTCGGGCGGAATGCAGGGCGGTGAACAGAAACATCGAGAAATTTCAAAAGAATTTCGATCTGCTGACCATCCTCAGTTTTCTGCGCACCCTGGACATGCAGGGGCTGGAAAGAAAAAACGTATTGGGAGAGAACTTCACGCCCGCTGAAATGGCATCCCTCGATCAAAAGCTGTATGTGCGTCCTGTTGCGTTTGAAAGCCTGGCCGTACCCGAGCCGCTGGTTCTTCCCCGAACCGAAGTCATGGAAACCCTCCTGTCCAACCTGGCCCAGGAGATCTACCTCAAGCACAGCAAGCAGGTCCGGCGCCTGTTGAATTAGGGGGTTTCGCTGCCGTCCACGCGTGCCCCCCTTCAATCTCTTGCACCATTGAAACTCGTCCCGCATGAACAGCCGCCTGAATCGCGGCATCATTCCCAGGCCTGGCGCCGCCATGTCTGCACGGCAGTATCCGTTTCGAACCACGGTAAGACCCCGCTGGAATCTTCAGTACAACAGGCATCAACCTGCATTGCCGAAATAAATGCCGGCCCCACCTCCCATGATCGCTTCTTTTTCGTGTGCAAGAAATGTAACGCCTTGAGAAAAAATCGTAACCCGGGAAGAAGCCCTTCGAGGGTTTGTTTCTCTAGCCTATCCGAATCATTACACTATTTATTATGGCATACCGTTTGCTCATGGTAATCAGGCCGGGAAAAATTCGAGCCGGGTGCAATGGGGACTCCCTGCCGGGCATCGGCAGGCAGGCATGGAGCATTGAAACGAACTCATTGCGCGCGTTTCCGGCGCACGCTGACGGCAGTCAACTTTCGATGCCCGGCCCAGGCCGAGCACGAGGGAGAAGAAGATGAAATTCCAGTGTATTCGATGCCGGTTCACCTGGGGTGAAGGAGAGCCGGAGGTAGACGGATATTCGCACGGGTTGTGCACGGGCTGTTTGAAGGACGCCCTGGCTCCGCTATATCGCAGGAGGCAGATCACCGAGGGCAATTTTGACTGTTTCGGGAGATCCTCCGGCTTCTGCGACCGACATGACTGCAAATACAGGGAGATATGCCTCGCGTTGAACTGAACCGGGGGAAAACCACAGGCTGGCCCGGAAAGTCGGTCCTCGTGGCGCATCTTTCCTGTGCCCTTCAGGAGTATTAGATTAGATCGACAAGATGAAAGAATTCACGGATGATTGCTGGAGGAACGGCATCACCCGGAACGGATATCGGAAGGAGGGCAGACAGATGGAAACCGGGAATCAATTGAAAGTGGTTGCGGCTTCGGAATGTGACTGCTGCATGCTGGCTGAGGACGCCGGCAGCAGAGACTATGGTTGCGCTGAAAGAGGAACCGTCCTTACGGAGAGGGAGCAGCGGGTGTTGAAGCGGATACGTGAGGCGAGCGCGCACGCGGGTTTGCTTCGTGAGCGGATCAAGGTGATCGAAGGAGAATCACCGGTTGACACGGGGGCACGGGAGGCGGCAAGGGAGGAGTATGAAAGACTGAGAGCCCTGCGTTCGGAGCTTGAAAAAGAGCGTGTGGCCGCAGCGGAAGAGAGGATGAGGCTGCTGGGTCATGCGTAAGGAGACACATGGAAAAACAGGTCCAGCCACAACCCGGTGTTGACGGACACCGGGTTTTTTGTTTTGTATCCTAGGGCGATTCAGGGTGCCCCATTGTGTTGCACGGGAGTGGAGGAAATATTCTTCAGATAACAGGAGCCCGGCGCGCAGTTGAAAACATTGCCGTAGAAGCTGGTACTTTACAGGACTTCACCTTCCACACGAGCAAGTTCGTCTCTCCGTTGAAAAGTCCTATTCCATCGATAACGGTTGTCGCACAAAGATGGATGGAGCAAGGCAGTCAGTGGGTGAAGGGATCTCTATGGCGATCCGCGCTTAGACTGGATTCCCGCCGTTCGCGGGAATGACCATGTTGGAGGGAATGACGATGTTGGAGGGAATGACGGTGTTGACGTTGATGCAGGAATGGGGTTCTGATGCCTGATGACGTTTTGATGTCATCGATCCATTGCGTGAGAAGCACCGGAGGTACTCGATTGCCGGATGAACCACCTTTTTCACGGGGTATTCTTTATCCGAGGCCGGGGTTTCTTTCTTTAAAGGCACCCTCAAACCTTTCGATGACCGTTCAGGCGTCGTGAGACTTTGTTCAGGAGTAGCAGGAAATGGTACGCAGAGGAGATGCACTCGAATACCACAGGCAGGAACGCCCCGGCAAGATCGAGGTCAAGTCGACGAAGCCATGCATGACCCAGAGAGACCTTGCCATGGCTTATACGCCGGGGGTCGCCGAACCCTGCAGGGAGATCGGGCGGGATTCGGACAAGGTTTTCGAATACACGGCCAGGGGAAACCTGGTGGCCGTTGTCACTAACGGCACGGCGGTGCTCGGCCTGGGGCACATTGGCCCTCTGGCGGCCAAGCCCGTGATGGAAGGCAAGGCGGTTCTGTTCAAGAGGTTCGCTGACATCGATGTATTCGACATCGAACTCGATTCGACAGATCCTGAAGAGATCATCCAGGTTGTGAGCCTGCTCGAACCCACCTTTGGAGGGATCAACCTGGAAGACATCAAGGCTCCCGAATGCTTTTACATCGAGGAGCGGCTCAAAAAGATCATGAACATCCCCGTGTTTCATGACGACCAGCACGGAACGGCCATCATTTCCGGAGCAGCTCTTCTGAATTCCCTGGAATTGAACGGGAAGAAGATCGACGAGGTCAAGGTGGTTTTCTCGGGAGCGGGTGCAGCGGGTATTGCCTGTGCCGAACTCTATATCAAGCTTGGAGTAAGAAGGGAGAATCTCTACCTGGTGGATTCGAAGGGCCTGGTATTCAGAGGGCGGAAGAACGGGATGAATCCATACAAGGAGCGGCTTGCAAACGGAGACGGCCCGATGACCCTCGCCGAAGTCATGAAGGGGGCGGATGTTTTCGCTGGAGTATCCGTCTCGGGACTCGTCACGAAAGAGATGGTCGCAAGCATGGCCGACAGCCCGATCCTGTTCGCCATGGCCAATCCGAATCCAGAGATCATGTACGATGAAGCCGTCTCGGTTCGCGACGACATCATCATGGCGACCGGGCGTTCTGATTTCCCCAACCAGGTAAACAACGTTCTGGGATTCCCCTTTATCTTTCGGGGTGCACTCGACGTCAGCGCCAGGGCAATCAACGACGCGATGAAGATTGCGGCCGTGAATGCCCTGGCAGATCTTGCCAAGGAGGATGTCCCCGATTCGGTACTGAAGGCCTACGGCATGAAGAGGATCGAGTTCGGGCCCGAGTATATCATTCCCAAGCCGTTCGACCCGAGAGTCCTCGTCTGGGAAGCCATGGCCGTGGCAAGAGCTGCGGTGGAATCGGGGGTGGCAAGAAAGCCCGTATCGGACTGGGAAGCCTACCGGGACAGTCTTGAAAGCCGCCTGGGCCGCTCGCAGGAAATCATGCGCAGAGTGATCCACAAGGCCAAGAGGGATCCCAAGCGGATCGTCTTTCTTGAGGGCAGGGACCCCCAGATCCTGCGCGCCTGCCAGGTGATCCTCGACGAGGGCATCGCAAAGCCCATTCTGCTCGGCGACGGTGAAGTCATCGAAAAGAGGATCGTTGAACTTCACCTCGACCTCGAGGGAGTCGTGATTGTGGACCCCAGGAATTTCGAGCGTCTCGATGAATATGCTCTGCAGTTCTATAAGCTGAGATGCCGCAAGGGGATCACTCTGCAGGAAGCCAGGCACCTTCTGCGCTACAATCCAAATTATTTCGGAGCCATGATGGTGAAAATGTGTGATGCGGACGGACTGGTGGGGGGCGTCAACCAGCACTATCCCGACACCATACGGCCGGCCCTGCAGACTCTTCCCCTGGAAAAAGACGTATCCGTTATCGCAGGTGTGTACATGATGGTCTTTCCCAAGGATGTCATGTTCTTTGCGGACACCACGGTAAACATCGACCCGACGGCCGAACAGCTTGCCGAAATCGCCATTTGCACCGCGGACACGGCAAAGCAGCTCGATATCGAACCCCGGATTGCCATGCTTTCCTTCAGCAACTTCGGAAGCACTCGTCACCCGAGGTCCGACAAGGTGGCCCTTGCGACCAGGATCGTCAAGCAACGGCGACCGGATCTGATCATCGATGGAGAAATGCAGGCGGACACAGCGGTTGTCCCCGAGATACTCAACGGAGTCTACGACTTCAACACACTCAAACACAAGGCGAACATCCTCATATTCCCGTCGCTCGAGGCAGGAAACATCGCTTTCAAGCTCATGTCCCGCCTGGGGGGAGCCCGAGCCATCGGGCCGATCCTCATGGGCACGAGCGAAGCCATCCATGTACTGCAGCGCAACTGCGACGTCGAGGACATTGTCAACACGACATCGCTCGCCGTAGTGGATGCCCAGGAACATCAAAGATGCTCACTGGTGGAATAATAATAGACGCCCGGCGGATGTTGATTGATATTTTCCTGATTTTCTAGTATGTTTGATATCGTAAGATTTTGTCGACCGGATTTACACTAGGTTCAATAGCCGGAGGGGTGCTCTCTTTGCGAGAGCTGAGATGATACCCTTGGAACCTGATCCAGATCATACTGGCGGAGGAATCGGCGAACGAGATGGAAGTGATTTCTCGATGGCCGTTTTCTCGCACGGCCATTTCTTATTCTGGGCAGTATCCTGATCGGTCTCAGTGGGACGACACCTCTCCTCCTATGCATCACAGGAGGACACCGTGGCAACACAATTGGATCACGCCAGAGCGGGAAAGATTACCGAGGAGATGAAACAGGCCGTGGCGGACGAACCCGTCACAGCTGAGGAGTTGAGGGATCTCATTGCAGCAGGCCATGCAGTTCTGCCCAGGAACGTCAACCATTCCTTTCCCATTGTGCGCGCCATTGGCCGGGGCCTGAAAACCAAGGTCAACGCAAACCTCGGTACCAGCGGCGAATGCCACAGCCATGATCTCGAGAGCAAGAAGCTGGAAGCTGCCATCAAGGCAAAGACGGATTCCATTATGGATCTTTCCACGGGAGGAGATCTCTCCAGTCTGAGAGGATTCTTTCTCGAAAAGTCGCCGGTCATGGTGGGATCCGTTCCGATCTATGGACTGGCCACTGAAATGGTCTGCAACCAGCAGCCGCTCGACAGGATGGATGCGGACCAGCTGCTGCGAAGCATTGAAAGACAATGCGCCGAAGGGCTGGATTACATCACCGTTCATTGCGGCGTCACCCTGGCTTCCGTGGGCAAACTCGAGAAATTCGAGCGGATCATGCCCTGTGTCAGCCGCGGCGGATCCATCCACATGCACTGGATGCGCAAGAACGGGAAAGAAAACCCGCTTTACGAGTACTACGATGATCTTCTCGAGATTGCACACAAGTACGACGTCACTCTGAGCCTGGGGGACGGGTTTCGTCCGGGAACTATCCTCGACGCTACCGACGGCGCTCAAATCGAGGAACTGATGATTCTCGGCGAACTGGCGAAACGAGCCTGGAACCGGGGGGTCCAGGTGATGATCGAGGGACCCGGTCATGTGCCTCTCCAGCAGATCCAGGCGAACATGATGCTTCAGAAGCGCCTGTGCAACGGAGCACCGTTCTACATCCTCGGCCCCCTGCCCACAGACATCGCGGCGGGCTACGATCACATCACATCCGCAATAGGTGGAGCCATCGCGGGGGCAGCGGGGGCGGATTTCATCTGCTACGTGACTCCCGCGGAGCACCTCGGGCTCCCCAATGCCGACGACGTCTACCAGGGGGTGATGGCTGCAAGAATCGCCGCCCACGTTGCAGATATTGCCAAGGGCCTTCCCGGAGCCATGGAGGCGGATCGCCGCATTTCCATCGCCCGCCAGAAGCTCGACTGGGATGGGGTCATAAAAGAATCACTTGACCCCGACCTGGTCAGGGAACGCCTGCAGATCACCGAGGACAGGGAAGCGTGCACCATGTGCGGGAAACTTTGCGCCGTCAAGATCAGCCGGCTTTAAACATGGCCCTGCGATGGATCCGATGACGGGACCGGCCAGAGCGCGGCCAGACCTGACCATTTCGGACGTGGAATCCGGAATATGCCAGACTTCGGGAAGACTTCTGAAGGAAGATGGAGAGGGGCGGTACAGGGGGAGAATAAACAGACCTGGGAAACGCCAACACCCGGTTCTGCGTCTCTCGCCCGCCCCCCTCTCTTTCGGTGCTTCTTCCGCGGATGAATAATGTCAAAAAACGAAAGTGACTCTCAAAGAGGCGGCAGGGTCAACCGGGTAATCAAGCCGATCTAACTTTTTGATGCTACGGGTTTAGTTGACTTTTTCTGGGTCTTGGTCTTGCTTTTTGCAGTCTTCTTCGTGGTTGTCTTTTTTGCCTTGGTCTTTGCGGCAGGCTTCTTCTCACTTTGCACGGCCTGCTTCTCCGTTGCCTGCTTCATCGCGGCCCCGGCCGGTGCCACAAGAACCGTCGCCCCGAAAAGAATCGCTGCCAACAACGACACTGCCTTTTTCTTCATATCCCGCTCCTTTCCTCCTCAAGAACGAACCGCCTCTCTGAGAAGAGACCTTCAAGCGATGCGCATTCTAAGTTCAATTTTCAGAATGTACAACAGAATTGATCGGGGTATGTCGATTCATTTTTTCTTTTTTGTTTCCGCAGACCTGGATTGAGGTTTCGCCTTGTCCCGGTTCTGTGCCTGCTCCTTTTTCTTCGCCTGCGATTTCACTTTTTCCGGGGACCCGGAGGCGGCTTTGCTCCCGGATTTCTGCACTTTCTGAACGGTTCCCTGGGTACTCTTGCGACCCGTCTGTGTCTTCTTCACCGCAGACCCTGACTTGGAGGTCTTCTTCGTCTGCCTGGAGGACTTGACGGACTCCCGGCTGTGAGTCTTGCTCCTGCCCACGGATTTTGACCGGCTGCTTCTGTCGGAGTTCACGGGAGCATCGAAGGACGGCTTCCTTTCAGGGTTGGGCTTGACGGCGGCAGGATTGTGTTCGTTCTTCATGATCTGCCTCCACTGTTCCTGCAGTTCACGAAGCGGCTCCCCCATGGACTGCTGGTCCGCCTGCTGAGCCCAGGAAATCACCGAAAGGACGAACAGGACGAAAAACATCGCGCCTGCCTGAATACCACATATCTGCCTGGCTCTCATAGGTCTGAGCTCCCTTCCTCATCCGGACACCGAACCCGCCCGGGAAGAGATTGGTCAAAGGCCCTGAGCTTGCTAGCCTTCCTGTAAAGTGTTCTGCTGCAACGTTGCGGGACGTGCTCTTATAACATATCATCCGGCGCAAAGGAACGATGAAAGTTCTTGCCGGCCGGCCGGCTGTCTTGCGTTAGGACCTTTTGAACAACCCTGGATCGTGAAATAGCCGGATCCTGCAAAGCCGGCCGATATGGTCATCCGGCTCTCCCCAAATCCGGTCCTCCCAATGCGGGTGAGAAGTAATCTTCCGCGCGGGTTATAATGCAAAAAAACGGTAGCCAAACCCTCTGGGCACACTCGTCTGAAAAGGAAATGGAAATGGAAAGAATCAAAGGTGCCATAGAGCAGATTCTTGTGGCAAGAGACGAAGAAGGTGCTGAATTTGCATGCCCGGCAGGTGTTTTGAGAAATCCCAATCGGGTATCTGAAGAGGAAAAACGCGACTGCGAGCCGCTCACCCCCCCGGAACGGGTTCAAAAAACACTCTTGACCTGTATGGAACCGGAAACGATAATCACCGCCGAAACGATCAAGAATTTCCGACCGTTGAGGCGGCATTCTTTTCGGTTCTTTTGCGGGAATGACGTTGGGATGACGAATGACGTTGGGATGCCCTCGATCCTTTGCGTGAAAAGCACCGGAGGTGTTCGTTTGCCGGATGAAACTTCCTTTCCAGCGGGCGATGGAGTATAGCTTATGCGTAGGACATCCTTTGATTTCTTCAAGGCCGTTTCACAGGAACTCGACCCCGACAGGCTGCAGAAGAAGTTTCTGAACGCTCTTCTTGAACTGCAGAACGTTGAAAGGGGATCCATCTGGGTGAAGCGAGAGAACGGCTACCAGTGCGTGGTGGCTGCGGGAAGTCAGAGCGAGGAAATTACGGGGGTCACGGTCAGATCGGACCACCCGAGCATCGTCGGCTGGGTGATCGAAAATCGAACCATGACCATTGCGGAACCGGGAAAGGATGAACGTCACTATAAGGATTTCGAAAAGAACATCGCCGTAAAGAGCAGGCTCATCCTTTGTTTTCCGCTGTTTCTCAGGAACGGCGATGTATATGGCGCGGTGCAGATTATCGATACCAGCGCAGGCGGCAATCGCCTCAATCTCCGCAAAGAGTACCTCCAACTCCTCCAAAACCTGGTGGATATCGGCTCCATCGCTCTCGGCAATTCGCTGCTCTACTCGGACCAGCTAAAAGAAAACATGAAGCTCAAGGAAGCCCTGGACGTTCTGCGCGGTGATGAAATTCCGCTCGGCAAGAGCCCGTCTTTTCTCAAGGTCATGAAGCTTGCCGAGGATTATGCCCGGACGGATTTCCCGGTGCTGGTCACAGGGGAGAGCGGAACGGGCAAGGAACTCATCGCCAAGGAGATACACCGCTTCAGCAAACGCCGGGGAAGGCCTTTCCTGGTGCAGAACTGCAGCGCCATACCGGACACGCTCCTCGAAAGCGAACTGTTCGGCTACCGGAAAGGCGCCTTCACCGGCGCGGACTCTGACAAGACAGGGCTTTTCGAGGCTGCGAACGGCGGGACCGTATTCCTCGATGAAATCGGGGACATGCCTTCTCCCCTGCAGGCACGGATACTCAGGGTCCTGCAAAACGGCGAGGTCAAGCCGCTCGGAGGCACAGGCACCCGGAAGGTCGACGTGAGGATTATTTCGGCCACCAACAAGGACCTGGGTGAATCCATCGCGAGGGGGGAATTCAGGGAAGACCTCTTCTACCGGCTGAACGTACTGCCTTTGCGCATTCCGCCGCTCCGGGAGAGAGTCGAGGACATCCCGCTTCTGCTCGACCATTTCATGAGAAGAGAGGCACTGAGACTGAACGTACCCGCCAGGGGCATTTCGAAAGATGTCATGGATTTCCTGCTCTCCCACGAATGGAGAGGGAACGTGCGGGAGCTCGAGAACTTCGTGAAACACATCCTGGTTGTCTCGCAGGAAGATGTCCTGACCGGGAAGACACTCAAGCTGCACTTTTCCCCCGGGTCAGACGTTTCAGATAATGCCTCCACAGCCGTAGAAGACGGCGCCCCTTCATTCCGGGCGGCGGGAAGCGTTGCGTCGCTCTTTGAGGGCCGCACGTGGGAGGAGGTGGAGAGGGCGTATGTTCTGCATCTGCTCGAGAAAAACAGGTGGCATATCACAAGAGCGGCCAGGGAGGCCGGCGTCAACCGATCGACATTCGATTCAAGAATGAGGCGACTGTCCATCAGAAGGTAGCCTGACCCAACGCATATCGGGTTCACTCGAAGCCGGGCAGATTGCCATGAGACAGGAGGTGCGAGCTTGCCGTCCACGCCGGTTTCCTTCGCGGAATCCATTCAGGAAAAGATATTGGAGGCGCACAGGTTTTTTCGTACCTGGGGCAACGATCTGATGGGAGACCGATCCATTGCACTTCTCCTGCAGACCCTGAAAGGACAGATCCTCGATTCCCGCAAGGCCATGCTCGACCTCGGCATCGTCGCCACGTGTACACACTGTGATGAAGAGGAGGGCGGGAGCTGCTGTGGAGCAGGCATCGAAAACAGGTACAACACGGTCCTGCTTCTCATGAACCTGCTCCTCGGAGTCCACTTGCCCGCGGAACGTCTCCTGCCGGGCGGCTGTTTCTTTCTGGGGCGCCACGGCTGCGTTCTCGAGGTGCGCCATATATTGTGCATCAATTACCTGTGCCTTCGCATCCAGAGGGAAATGCCCCCCGACAAGATGGCTGCCCTACAGGATGTAACGGGCCGTGAGATGGATTCGGTCTTCACGGTTCACGAAGCGGTCAAGAAATTTATGAGGCGTTGATCCTGTGGAAACAAACCTTCTTTTCCCTGCATTGAAGGCAATCGCGGCTTTTTTTGACGGATACAAGGTAGGTTACCAGGGTACGAAAGGCTATCGCAAGTCTACGGACCTGTTCAAATTCATTCACTGTATCCGGGAACTCCGGACCCTGGGCTTCCTGGATCCGGATTCCACCGTGTTCACCGACCTGGGTTGTGCCGACGGCAGGGTGAACATATTCATGAGTTACTTCGTTCGACGGTCCATCGGCATCGAGATAGACTCCGAGATCCTGAACGAATACACACTCAGGCGAAAAGGACTCGACGGTCTGCTCCGGCAGGCCGGCCTGCCTCTGCCTCCAGGCAACATCTTCCTTTTCAATGGAAATTCCATCGATCCAGAGACTTACAGACGCATGGGGGAGGAAACCGGCGTCGGTTTCGCAGATGTGGATGTCTTTTACACCTACATCACCCTGCACGATGTCTTTGGAGAAAAAATCGCTGCAGAAGCTCGTCCCGGAGCCCTGTACCTGGTGTACGGGTTCAACAGGATACTTCCCCGCTACGGGGAAAAGATGGAAATCGTGCTGCCTGACGTGGGTTCCCAGGGGATCGTGGCCCTGTATAGAAAGAAGGAGTAAGGGCTCACTGCCTCGACCGGTCGATGGATATGCAGGTGCCGGCCACCGCCGCAGGCGCAGGGTTCCGTTCCCGACACTTTTTGTTCCCACCCGCGGAAGAATCGATTCCTGCCCTTATTTCACCGTTTTTCGGTAGAGTTCCATCACCTCGTCCCGGGTCACAAGGGCTTCAAAGTCGGGCACTTCCTTCATGATGTTCTCGCGGCCGTTCATCTCCTGCCTATCCACCAGGACAACCACCTTCAGCACCTCGATGCCCGCGCCGCGGCATGCGTCCACAGCCTGAAGAGTGGACCCTCCGGTGGTCACCACATCGTCCACAACCACCACTCGATCCCCCGCCTGCACCTTGCCCTCGATCAGGCTCGACGTTCCGTGCTCCTTTTGCTTCTTTCTTACAACAAAAGACTGCACGGGAGCATGCCTCAGCCAGGATGTGTAGGAAACCGCGCCGGCTATCGGGTCTGCCCCGAGCGTCAGGCCTCCCACAGCATTGACGTTCAGGTCTTTCAAGGCATCGAACACCAGGTTGCCGATAAGGTACTGTCCCTCGGGGTCGAGGGTCACGCGCTTGCAGTTGAAATAGAACCGGCTCATGCCTCCATGCACGAGCTTGAATTCGGCGTTTTCCGAGAACTTGAAGGCATATTCCAGAATGAGTTGCAGCAGGCGATCTTTCATAAGTCTCCATTCAGGCCGCCGGGCAGTGCGGATGGCACGGTGCAGGGCAGGGCGCTGCGGGGAGCGCCTCAGCTCCACGTCATCATCTTGACCAGCCGCTGCCAGAAGCTCTCCCGGCGTTTGGCTTCAACCAGCTTGCGGTCGAAGGTTTCCTTCTCCTGGTCGAGCTTGTCCGACCAGGACCTTTGTTCCAAGGCAAGCCGTTCGTCGAAGTGCCTGCGTTCCAGTTCCACTCTTTCCTGGAACTGTTTCTCGAGGGCTGCCATCTTCTCCTGGTAACTTCTCAGACGCTCCTCGAACTCCTTCTCCAGCAGGCGCGTCTGGTAGACCAGGTCCCTGCGAAGCTTTTCGATTTCAGTATCTTTCTGGACCAGCTCCCGTTCCCTGGCATGCAGCAAACCGGAAAGCTCGCGGTTTTTGTTCAGGCAGTCCAGACGGTCCAGGATTCTGTTTTCGAGAGCCGCGAATCGTTCCAGGAGGGACAGGCAGGCATCCCTTCGCAGCAGGATATCCCGAGGTTCCTCGCCGGCCGGAGACTCCTCCGCCGGGGATTCGACGTCCGAACGTATGGATGGATCAGGATGACTTTCCACTTCCACCTTCCATGGATTCTTGGATCAGTACGGCATTGGATAACGGGACTCAGCCGGATCGAAAGGAATCGGACCGGATGCCGTAGCGCCGCATGAGCTGTTGAAGCGCCTGCCTTTCCAGTCCGCAGAGCCTGGCCGCCTGGCTCACGTTTCCCTGTGTTTCGGAAAGAACTCCCGAAATGTACTCCGAATGAAATCGTCTGAGAGCATCTTCTTTCGCGGCCTTGTAGCTCAGTTGCTTCGCTGTCCCCTTGGATGCCTCCCTGCCGGGCTTGACCCCTTCGTCAAATCCGACATGTTCCGGCCTGACTTCCGATTCGGGAGCATACAGGATACCCCGAATAACGATACTTTCCAACTCCCTCACGTTGCCCACCCAGGGAGCCCTCAGAAAGAGGTTCATGAGTTCGACGGAGACATTCTTGCGCGGCCGTTTCAATTCCCCGCAGTGCTTTTCCAGGAAATGATCCACCAGCAGCGGGATATCTTCAGGTCTGTCGCGCAGGGGGGGCAGGACAATGGGAAGCACGTTAAGCCTGTAGAAAAGATCGTCCCTGAATTCTCCGTGCCGGATCTTTTCCGGCAGGTCCCGGTTTGTGGACGAAATGACCCGGACATCCACATGAATGGATTTTGTGTCTCCCAGAGGCTTGATCACTTTTTCCTGGAGAACCCTCAAGAGCTTGGTCTGGATCGCGGTGCTTATGTCACCGATCTCGTCCAGGAAAATCGTTCCGTTATGGGCCTCCTGAAAAAGCCCGATCTTGTTTTGAGCCGCATGGGTGAACGCACCCTTCCGGTAGCCGAAGAGCTCGCTTTCTAGTATATTCTCGGGAACCGTCGGGCAGTTTACCGCCACGAACGGCCCGTTCCGCCTGTCACTCAAAGAGTGAATCGCGCGAGCCACAAGGTCCTTGCCCGTCCCGGATTCACCGGTAATGAGCACGGTCAGATCCGTCTTCGCCACCATCTGGATGGTTTCGAACACTCGCTGCATTCCCGCGCTTTTTCCCACCAGGTTCTGGAAAACATTTTCATCCTGAAAGCGTCTCTGGAGATGAAGGTTTTCCCGGATGAGCCGGCTGCGTTCGAGCGCCTTGGTCAGGCTCAACAGCAGGGCCTCGTGATCGAACGGCTTGGTGATGAAGTCGTAGGCACCGGCTTTGATGGCCTGAACGGCAAGATCGATGCACCCGTGGGCGGTCATCATGATGACTGTCAGCCAGGGATGAGACCGGCGGAGGATTCCGAGCAGCTCCATGCCATCCATGGCCGGCATTTTGAGGTCCACGAGCGCCAGGTCCACAGGCCTTTCATCCAGAATGCGGAGGGCTTCCTCGCCTGACGAAGCCGTCTTCACCTCGCATTCGAGGTCGGGCTCGATGCTCCGTTTGAGCAGGTGCAGGAGATCTTCTTCGTCGTCAACAATCAGCAGGGTTTCTTTGATCATGATCGCCCTTCTCCGTATTTACGGGAAGGATCACCGTGAATACGCTCCCTTTGCCCGGCCGGCTCTCCACCAGAATTTCGCCTCCGTGATCCTTCACGATCCCGTAGCTCACCGACAGCCCCAATCCCGTTCCTTCACCCGTGCTCTTGGTCGTGAAAAAGGGGTCGAATATGCGGGAAAGATGTTCGGGGCTTATACCCGTCCCGGTGTCGGCCACCCGGACAACTGCCTGCCCCCGGGGGGCTTCGTAGCGAGTCGACAGGTATATCGTCCCCTTCTTCCCGATGGCCTGCTTGGCGTTCATAAGAAGATTCATGAGGACCTGCTTGATCTTCGGTTCGTCCATGACCATTTCCGGCATGGCCGGGTCGAGTTCTTTTTCCAGCTTTACCTGGTCGAGCTCAAAATGATTCCGCAGGACGCCGAGGATTTCGTTGATCGCCGTATGGAGATGCCCGACATCCTTTCTCGTACGGGTGCTCCGCGAGAAGCTCAGCAGGTCCCCCACGATCGTCTTGCACGTGCGGGCATGCTTTTCCATGATCTTGTAGTCCTGGTAGTGTTGAGTCCCCTGCTGTTCACCTCGAAGCAGAAGCTGAGTATAACCCAGGATGATGCTGAGCGGGTTGTTGATTTCGTGGGCGATCCCGGCGGCAAGCTGCCCGATGGACGCCAGCTTGTCGGCCTGAAGAAGCTGCTGCTCCATGTTCTTCCGCCGGGATATATCCTTGACGAGAAACTGCATCGTTACCGATCCGCATGCTGAAGACTTTTCCGAAGTGCCGCTCAACAACCCGCTGAACTGCACTCCACCCGTTCCCCGCAGCCTGAATTCCGTCTCGGGAATCCGGCCGTCCGCCTGCATGGCTGCGGCAACGGAAGACCAGTCCTGCTCGAAAATAAAAAAATCCTTGAACGAACATCCCGATCCGGCTTCCCGGCACCGGGAAACACCGAACATCCTCGCAGCCTCGGGATTGACCTCGATGACCGTCCCGTCTTCCGACGCCACCACGATCATATCCCGGGAAGATTCGAAAAAGCTGCGGTACTTGCGCTCGGTTGACGCCAGTCTCTCCGATCGTTCGGCAACCAGTTCCTCCAGTCTGCGGTTCGTGGTAAGCAACTGGTCACTGGTTTCCACCAGGTCCCGTTTCTCTCTGAACAACTGCTGATGAATCCTCCGGCTTCGATCGAAGAACACAGTGACGGATCCCAGGACCAGGAGCATCATCGAGGTTGCGGCGTCACTGCAGTCCCGAATCGTTCCTGCGGCCTCCGGGTCGATCGGCATCCAGGCGGCCATGCGGCCCAGTGTCCTCGATACGGCGACCACCGCCAGCCCATAGCTCAACCATTCCAGGTACGTCCAGGCAATGTCCTGGGGTTCCTTCCCGGCAAGCCGCCTTGCCAGGACGATGCACAGGGACGAAAAGATGATCAAAAGGGAAGAATAGACAAAATCGACGATCCAGTACGACGAAAACGGCGGGGTCATGACCGTCTTTCCACAACGGATTCCCTGCTTTCCCGGGCCTGATCGAGTAGAATGCGCAGGCCGAAGAAGAGAAGCAACACCGCGGACAGCAACGCCAGGTGATCCATCTTGTCGAGGTAGACAAGAACCCGCTCCATCGAGCCGTCCAACTGCCGAATCGGGCCGCTCCATCCCCCGGCATTCATCGCTTCGACCATGCCGTGTCTCCGGCCGAAATAACGAACCAGCAGCGATGCCATGCTCCAGAGAATGAGAACCCCTGCCGAATACCTTATGAACCGCCATCCCCTCTCGTTCGTCGACCCCGGCTCACGACGCCGGAAGGCGAGCATCCCCATGGCCACGATGAAAAGGAGCCAGCTGACAATGTGTTGAAGATAGTTGGATAAACCTGTTCTCATGAAGTATACCCGAAGCGGAATCCAGGGCTTCCGGCTGAAACGGCAACAGGGGAACAGCGTCGATGCGTCTGTGCCCGGCTGCCGCCTTTCTGCCCGAAATCACCGGCATCTCGATGCAGTCCGCGGATTTGGCCGGCACGCACTTCTTTGTTAATGCTTTATAAAACTTTCATCTTATGTTATCAACTTTGTTCGATCCGGCGTTGGCAAACTTCACTTGGATTCGGGTATCGGGGTGATGATACGCAGGTGTACAGATAGGGATTTTGAAAGGATCTACTCGGTAATCAACGACTCCGCCGTTGCGTACAGGGGCGTTATTCCCGAAGACAGGTTGAAGACTCCGTATATGTCCAGGGAGGAGCTTCGCCACGAAATCGATGAGGGCGTCGTCTTTTACGGCTTCGAGGAGGAGGGGGAAATCCAGGGAGTGATGGGCATCCAGCAGGTTCTTGATGTGACTCTCATCAGGCACGCCTATGTGTGTACCGCCCGCAGGAACCGGGGCATCGGGGGAAAACTGCTTTCACATCTCCGGCAGATGACCGACAAACCCATCCTCATAGGGACCTGGACGGATGCTTCCTGGGCCGTGCGCTTTTACGAAGGCCGCGGATTCAAGCTCGTCTCCGAAAGCGAAAAGAACCTTCTGCTCAGAAGGTACTGGAACGTCCCGGACCGGCAGATCGACACTTCCGTGGTGCTTGCCGAGGACAGGTGGCGAGAGGTCGGGGTCCGGTGAGGAAGATGAAAGGACAGGCGAAAGAAGGGGTGGAATCCCTGGAATTACTGCCTGAGCGTCGGGTTCTGCTTTCCCGCCGGCGACCGCGGGTATGGAGCCGGGCGTTCCCATGAGCCGGTTCATTCGTCGATTGAGTATATGTTTCGCCGCCGGATGCGCGGCCGCGCTGGTCAATTCCCTCCTGGCATGGTACGCGGGCCGGGCGGGGTTTCCGCAGAGGTTCGGAGTAGCCCTTGCGCCGGAGTGGAGTTCTTCCTTCCTCTATACCCGTCTGGTTTGGGGAGGATTGTGGGGGCTTCTTTTTCTTGCGCCCTTCCTGAGAGGCGGTTTCTGGGTAGGGGTTTTCAGCCGTGGTATCCTTTTCAGCTTCGTGCCCACTCTCTTTCAGCTCCTCTACGTATTCCCCGTGCTCCAGGGCAAAGGCATGCTGGGGCTTTCTCTCGGCAGGCTGACTCCTGTATTTGTCTGTCTCTACAATGCGGTCTGGGGTTTTTGTGCGGCCATCTGGATTCAATCGTCGAAAGGGGATTCCTGAGGCAGCCGGACGACTTTCAGGCCCAGATGTCGGGGAGGATGTATCGTGGGATTGTGTATCGCCCTGGGCGGTAAAGGCGGCACGGGCAAGACCACCATTGCGGGACTGCTCATTCGCTACATGATCAGGCAGGGCATGAAGCCGATTCTGGCCATCGACGCGGATTCCAATTCGAACCTCAACGATGTCCTTGGCGTGCCCCTGGATGAAACTTTGTCCGATGCCCGGGAGATGATGAAGACGAGCGTACCTGTTGGGATGACCAAGGATGTTTTCATGGAAATGAAGATCGAGCAGTCGCTTGTCGAGGGGGACGGATTCGATCTCATCGCCATGGGAAGACCTGAGGGGCCTGGCTGTTACTGTGCGGCGAACAATCTCTTGAGCAGACTCATCGAGCGGCTGATGAAGAACTACGACTACGTGGTGGTGGACAACGAAGCAGGGATGGAGCACTTCAGCCGCCTGACCCAGAAGGACATCGACCTGCTGCTGCTCGTATCGGACCCCAGCCGCCGCGGACTGACCGCCGCCTGCCGGATTGCGGAACTGGTCCGGAGTCTTCCCATCAGAGTCCGGGAGACGGTGCTGGCGGTGAATCAGCTGCAAACCGTGCCTGCATCCTGGCCGCCGGACGTCCTGGAAACCTTCGGCGCCGAAAGGATTGTCGGGCTGCCCGCCGATCCGCTGCTCGCCGAGTATGACCTGGAGGGCAGGCCCACCATTACATTGCCTGACGATGCTCCCGTCGTAAAGGCCGCTGAATCCCTGTTCGACAGGCTGCTCGGAATATATAAACATAAAACGTTCTAGAGAACCCGCTTTAATGGCTGTTGGGAGTGGATGGGTTCCCAGCCGACAGCCGTTGCGGCGGAAGAAGGTGAATCCTTTTCTTTTCATTCAACGGAGGAATATCATGTTTCCGATTCGTCGCGCCCTAGTCAGCGTTACGGATAAGACAGGGCTGGTTGAATTCGCCGAAGGTCTGAAGGAGTTCGGAGTTCAAATGCTCTCCACGGGGGGAACAGCCCGGATTCTTCGGGACGGCGGCATCGATATCACGGAGGTTTCCGACTACACGGGATTTCCTGAGATGCTCGACGGGAGAGTGAAGACCCTGCACCCCAAGATTCATGGAGGTATCCTTGGAATCCGCGACAACGAAACCCATGTGAAGACCATGGCGGAGCATGGCATCAAGCCCATCGACATGGTGGTCGTGAACCTGTACGCCTTTGTCAAGACCATCGAACGGCCCGGTTGTACGCTGGAGGAAGCCATCGAGAACATCGATATCGGCGGTCCGACCATTATCCGCGCCGCAGCGAAGAATTCCCGCTACGTCGCCGTGGTGACCGATCCCGATGATTATCCGCGGATTCTCAAGGAAATGAAGGAGCTCGAGGGCCACGTTTCCCGCAGAACCAGCCTCGAACTGGCCTGCAAGGCGTTCTGCACGACCCACACCTACGATGGAAATATCTGCGAATACCTCGAGAAGATTACCCGGGGCATCTGACGGAAAGACAGGAACAAGAGAGAGTACCCATGAAGGTTCTGGTGATTGGAAGTGGAGGCAGAGACCATGCGATTGCCTGGAAGTTCACTCGAAGCCCCCGTGTAAAGCAGGTCTTTGTAGCGCACGGGAATGCGGGAATCGCACAGATCGCCACGTGTGTCCATGCGAAGTCGATTGAAGAGATGGCCGATTTCGCACATGCGGAAAAGGTGGATTTGACCTTCGTCGGCCCCGAAAAACCTTTGTCCGCCGGGATCGTGGACCTGTTTGAAAGCCGGGGCATGGCGATCATCGGGCCGGACCGCCGAGCGAGCCGCCTCGAATCCAGCAAGTGCGACACCAAGGTCCTGCTTCGAGACCTTCAGATTCCGGTGCCGGAATTCGAGATCTTTTCCGATCCGGATCGCGCCAGGGATTACGTCCGGTCGGTGGGCCGCCCGGTGGTGGTGAAAGCAGACGGGCTTGCCGCAGGAAAGGGTTCACTGGTCTGTGAAGGAGTCTCTGACGCCGAAGAAGCCATTCATTCCATTATGGAAGAGAAGATCTTCGGCGATGCGGGATTGCGGGTGGACATCGAAGAGCGGCTCTACGGCAGGGAACTCTCCTTCTTCTGCTTTACGGACGGATACACGGTGGTCCCCATGGTGGCGGCTCAGGACTACAAGCGGGCCAGGGAAAACGATGAGGGTAAAAACACGGGTGGCATGGGTTCCTATTCCCCCCACCCCTGGCTCGACGACTCCCTGGTGCACACCATCATGACTCGAGTGGCCGAACCCCTGATCCGTGGAGTTCGCGAGAAGCACGGATTCCTCTATCGGGGGATACTCTACCTCGGTCTCATGCTCGTTGAACAGGGGAGCGATATCATTCCCTACGTCCTGGAAATCAACATCCGCCTGGGAGACCCGGAAGCCCAGGTGATCCTGCCGCGCCTCGAAACGGACCTTGTGGATATCTGCGAAGCCATCCTCGGGGGCCGGCTGAGCGACACCCGGCCCCGGTGGGATCCGCGCTACCACCTTTGTCTCATTGCCACAAGCGGTATGACAAAAGGGAAGAAGGGCTGGTACAAAGGATATCCCGACAGGTACAAGATAGGAGTGCCCATCGAAGGAGTGGACAAGGTCGACCCCGGCTGCCTGGTTTTTCATTCGGGCACGGAACTGAACTCTTCGGGCCGCCTGGTGACCACGGGAGGCAGGGTGCTGTGTATCGTGAGCAGCGGGGATACCCTGGCGGAAGCAAGGGAGACGGCTTTGAGGGAAGTGGGAAAGGTTTCTTTCGAGGGGATGTACTATCGAAGTGATATCGGGCGGGAGTAGCAGTCGGGATCGTCGCCCGCCGGCATCCCGCATATTTATCTGTAGATACTCTTCCGTCCCGTTGATATAGTTTTGTGTGACGGGAGCATCGGCCGGGTCCTGTGGCCCAGGGAGAAAAACATGCCTCAAGCGAGTACTCATCCGCTCGTGGGAGTTATAATGGGAAGTGAATCGGATCTTCCCGTGATGGAGGAGACCCTGCGCATCCTGGATTCGTTCGGGGTTCCGTATGAAGTTCGCATTCTTTCGGCTCACAGGTCTCCTCATGAAACGTCCGCCTATGCTCGGGACTGCATGGGAAGAGGAATCAAGGTGTTGATCGCGGGGGCCGGCTGGGCCGCGCATCTTGCCGGTGTGGTTGCGGCTGAAACGACGCTTCCCGTGATCGGAGTTCCCGTTGATTCTTCCCCTTTGAAGGGGATGGATTCACTTCTTTCCACGGTGCAGATGCCTCCGGGCATACCTGTCGCCACCATGGCTATCGGGAGAGGAGGAGCCCTCAACGCCGCGATATTCGCCCTGCAGATCCTTGCCACATCCAGGCCGGACCTGCAGCAGAAGCTGGTGGATTATAAGAAGGGTATGGCGGCCGACGTTATACAGAGGAAGAACAGGAACCTCGAGGAATACCTGCTCAATCGCAAGACCGGGGCTTCAGCATCTTGAACGGGGGTGCAGTCTATTCCGGTCCGGCAGGCACAGTGCCTGTCTGGAAGGTAGATCCGGTTCATTTCGATCCGGAAATGCTCGATGAAGCCGCATCCGTGCTTCGAGGGGGGGGCGTATTGATCTATCCGACGGAAACCCTGTACGGCCTTGGCGGCAAACCGGTCCAGAACGTCGTTGATCGCGTCTACAGGATCAAGGGCAGGACAGCCTCGAAGCCTTTGCCCCTGGTTGCGGCGGATATGGATGCTGTGAGGGCGGCAGTTGCTCTATGGCCTTCGTCGGCGGAGAAACTGGCAAAGAAATTCTGGCCCGGCCCGTTGTCCCTTCTCCTTCACGCAGCTCCGCACCTCCCCCCCAGTCTGCACGGTCGTACGGGCAGGATCGCCGTGCGCATTTCGCCGCACCCCGTGGCGCGTGCACTCTCATCCGCTGCCGGCGGACTCCTGATTTCGACCAGCGCCAATCCTGCCGGGCAGCCGCCCTCTCATGATCCCGACGGGATATCCGGGGAGCTGATTTCGAAAGTGGACGGCATGGTTGACGCGGGCCTGCTTCCGGGCGGCCCGCCGTCCACCATCGTGGACGTGACCGTCGTGCCGCCCCGTATCGTGCGCACGGGTTGCGTGCCCGTGGAAAGAGTCATGGAAGTAATCACCCGTTGAAGGAACGATCATAACGGACCCTGTCCGATGGAAACGCCTGTGACCGGTCTTATCGCTCTTCTATCTGCACTCGCCCTTGTGGTTCTGATCACCTTCGGAAGCCTCCGCTGGCGACGGCTTGCCGCCAGGGAACCGAGAATCCTTCTCTCGGGAGGCGGTACGGGGGGACATGTCAACCCCGCCCTCGCCATTGCGGAAGGAATCAAGAATAAGGAACCGAATGCGAAATTCCTCTACGTGGGCGTGCGGGGAAAAGCCGAAACCATCATTGTGCGGCGCGTGGGATACCCGCTGCTCTTCGTTTCTTCGGAAGGCTATCCGGGCCTGAAGTTGTCCTGGCGTTCCTTTCGCTTCCTGTGCCGGCTGTGCATCGGTGTGAGCCAGTCCGTCATCATCCTTTTCTGGTTCGCCCCCCGCTGGATCATCGCCACGGGAGGCTACGTCAGCGCTCCGGTCATACTGGCCTCGCTGGTTCTGCGGCTCTTCCGGATCTGCCCGACCACGATCTTTCTTCACGAACAAAACAGTATTCCCGGCCAGTTGAACGCAGTACTGGGGAAATGGGTGGACCGGGTGCTCCTGACCTTTCCACAGACCGTTTCGTTCTTCCCCCGCAACGGCGTGGTCGTCGGCTATCCCATCCGGCATTCCATCACGCTGGTACCCAGGGAAGAGGCCTTCTCGCGCCTGTCCTTCAAAGTCCCTGAGGGGAGGCAGGTGGTTTTCGTGTTCGGCGGATCCCAGGGAGCCCGGACGATCAACCGGGCCATCGTCGATGCTCTGCCCCATCTCCTTCCGCATCGGCACCGGCTCTTCATCATCCATGGCATGGGGCTGGCCCGGTCTTCGGATTATCATGCCGTCGAAGATACGGAGTCACGGATCCGATCCGCCTTGAAACCCGAAGACCAGGTATTGATCGAGGAATTCTACTTCAGACAGGATTATTTTCACAACATTGCCGACGTCTACTCGATAAGTGACTTGATCGTCTGCAGAAGCGGAGCAGGAAGCCTCAACGAGATCTCACGCATGGGAAAGCCGGCCATCCTGATACCCAAGGCCAACCTGCCCGGCGATCACCAGGTCATGAACGCCAGGGCCATGAAGCACGCAGGTGCAGCGGAAATCCTCTTCGAAGATACCATCATGGAAAACGGCAGGCTGCTCGAAAAACTCGAAGGCAAATTCCTGGCTGAACGCATATTGAGACTTTTGCAGGATCCGGACCAGATCGAGAAGATGGCCGCCAACACCAATCGCTTTCTGAGGCGTCAGGCCATCGAACGCATCCTGAGCGAAATCTACCGGGACAACAGCTTCAACAACGGAATCGGCTGTCCTCCTGTCCCTTTTCGAGCCCTGTTCAGCAATCATCGGCTGCTGCAGATTCTGAGCACCGCGTACGAAACATCTCCGCGAAGCTACGACCCGCTGGCCGTGATAGGCGACGAAGACGATCTCATTTATTACCGCCACAGGGCTGCGGGGCTTCTCAGTCACCAGGCATGGCAGGACCGGAACCTTGGAATCAAGCTCATCGGGCTCACTCACTACAAAGAAAAGATCCCCACACTGCTCCATATGCTGACGGATCGTTCACCCACAACGAGAATCAGGAGGATCTTCGGTGGAGATTTCGAGCAGGTGGGCTTTATCCGGCGAAACATTGTGCAGGCACTGCAGGTGATGAATCACTTCGATGCGGATGTGGAAAAAGCCCTGTTCACAGCGGCTGACGATCCCTACTATGAAGTCCGGGCGCAGGTCTGCCGCACGGCAATGCATTTCGGATCCGCCATCGCCGGCAGGCAGGTCTGGATGAACACCCTTCTGAAGAAACTGGACGACGACTGCTTCGAGGTGGTGCTGATGGCAGTCGGAGCACTCGGAGAAGTGGGCATCGACGGGAGAGCCCTCGAAGCCCTGCTGAATCTGAAGAATTCTCACTACTGGCAGGTTCGGGATGCGGCACTCAAGGGACTTAGCCGCCTGGTGGAACGTCGGGTCATCAGCCCCTCTCCCGATCTCCTCTGCCGAATGGCAGGCTTTATCCTGACCTCGACGGACTTCAGGCCTCATTTCTCCATCAAGGAGACTTTCAACATGATTCAAAAAGGCTGCCGGGACAGGCTGATGATCGAGGAAGAACTCGATGCATCCCGTCTCCCGTCCGAAAAAGCCGCTGGGAAGAGCTGAACATGATTTACCACCTGGGGAATTTTCTTTTTCAGATATCCGAGGCCTTTTCATTCTGCCGCCTGGTGAACTACATCAGTTTCCGCGCCATCATGGCGGCCTTGACCTCTGTTATTTTCGTGTTTCTGTTCAGCAGAAGCTTCATTCTCTTCGTTCACAGGCAGTGCTTCCTGGACCAGGTGAGGGAGACCGGGGTGCATTCCGCGTTCGATAAGAGTGGGACACCCACCATGGGCGGGGTTTTGATCATTGGAGCTGTGTTGAGTTCCATGCTGATATGGGGGAACTGGAACAGCCCCTTCTTGCTGTGTTCTCTGGGCGGGATGCTCTGGTTCGGTTTTCTCGGCCTCCTGGACGACCTGTCCAAGGTGAGGATGAAGAGTGGAGACAGGGGGCTTTCCGAGCGCACCAAGCTGGTCCTGCAGGGTTTGTTCGGCCTCGTTTTCGCCTGGATCTGCGTGGGCCCCTACGCCCCACTGGGAGAGAACCTTTCCACCAAGCTCTATATCCCGTTCTACAAGTACCCTCTCCTCGACCCGGGCCCTTATCTGTACGGAGCTTTTATCTTTCTTTTCGTCATCTTTGTATCCAACGCGGTCAACATTACGGACGGACTCGACGGGCTTGCAATCACTCCCGCCCTGTTCGTCGCCGTTGTCCTCGGAATCTTTGCATACGTGGAAGGAAACCGGATCTATTCCAGCTACCTCTACTACCCGTATCTCAGGGGAGCAGGGGAGCTGACCGTCTTTGGAGCGGCCTTCGTGGGGGCGGGTCTCGGGTTTCTCTGGTACAATGCATATCCGGCCCAGATTTTCATGGGAGACACCGGGTCCCTGGCCATTGGAGGAACCATGGCCGTCATGTCGGTGCTCCTGAAGCAGGAAATGCTCTTCCCCCTGCTGGGAGGGCTCTTCATTGCTGAAGCTCTCACCAGCCAGATCCAGGACAAGATTGGAGTCCGCTGGGTGGGGCGGCGTATCTTTTACCGGGCTCCCCTCCATCACAACCTTCAACACAAGGGCATCGCCGAAACCAAGGTCGTGATCCGCCTGTGGATTGTCGCCGGCATCCTGGCACTCATCTCGCTGGCTACTCTCAAGCTCCGCTGAGGCATACCGGACAGAACGTCCCGATGCCATCAGGCAGGAGAAGTGAGAATGTTATGGACATTCCTTTCGTGGTGCCGCACGGGGATTTCTCTCATCGCTTTCGGTTTTGTGATCGAACGCTTCGACATCCTTATCCGCGAGCTCCAGATCTTTTCCACGAGGCCCGAGCTGGCAGGGCAGATGAGAGGCACTCGCCACCTCGGGCTGACAGCCTTTCTGCTGGGGACACTCATTATCGTTATGGCCGGCTGGCGTTTTTTTTACCTGCGCAGACATATCAACCGTGGGGAAACGGATTTTTCCATTCTTTCGGACGTTATCCCGATGGGGTCCGTGCTCGTTACCGTGTTCGCCATTCTCCTGTTCTTTGTGTTTCTGTTCTGAAGAGACGGAGGGATCCGCCCGAAAACACCAATCGAAGGAAGGAGGAAGGCAATTTATGAATATTCTCATGCTGGGAGCGGGGGCCATGGGAAGCCTGCTGGGAGCCAGGCTGTCCCGGACATCGGCGCGTATTGTACTGTTCAGCACCAATCAAAAGCATATTGAAGCCATTGGCCGGAACTCTCTTGCGGTGGAAGAACTGGACGGAAGCGTCAGCCGATTCACCCTCGAGAGCTACCACCGCGCTCATGATATCCCCATCAAGGCAGACCTGGTGATCGTCATGGTGAAAAGCTACGCCACCCGGAAAGCCGTTTCGGGAGTACTCCAGTGCTGTGGTGACTCCACTGTTTTCCTCACCCTCCAGAACGGCATCGGCAACTGGGAGCAGATCGCGGAACGGGTGGGTGAAAAATCGGTTCTGCTCGGCAGCACCGCCCAGGGAGCCACCCTTGTAGACGCGGGCGTCATCCGCCACGGAGGCAACGGTCCGACTTATATCGGGGAACCCCGGCAGGGTGTTTCCCGGCGAGTCAGGAACGTGGTCGACCTGTTCAACGAGGCGGGCATCAAAACCGAGCCCAGCGGCCGAATGGAACAACTCATCTGGGAAAAACTCCACGTCAATGTCGGGATCAATGCCATCACCGCCCTGACAGGCATTCGCAACGGCTTTATCCCCGAGACGGAAGCGGCCGCCGCACTGTGCAGGGCTGCAGTTGTCGAGGCGATGGATGTGGCAGGCGGGAAAGGGTTCTCCATACCCGGCGACATGGTGGATCGCGTGCTGGGCATCGCCCGAGCGACGGCAATCAACCGGTCCTCCATGGGGCAGGACGTGGACAGGAAGAAGCGCACCGAAATCGACGCAATCAATGGAGCGATCGTGAGAGCGGGGGACGAACTGGGGATCCCGGTCCCCGTCAACCGCACCCTCACCCTGCTGATCAAGACGCTGGAAGCCCACTATCTGAAGGCGCAGTAGCGCCGCTGTGGCCGTCCTGTATCGAGATCGCTCGATTTTCGCTTGACGAAAAAGGAAAAGGCGGCGATGTTGTCTTCGCGCCAGGAGATGACCCCCGGAAGGGTTGCATTTACCGGCGGCGAGGAGCCTGGACATTGTGTCTCACAGGCGTGGACCGAACTGTTGGACGACGTGCACCAAACGCTTGGATTACCAGGAGGAAGGTACGATCATGAAGAATCGAGTTACTGTTCCGGATGTTGTGGCTGCCAAGGGCAAAAGAAAACTCTCCATGCTGACCGCGTACGACTACCCTACTGCACTGTGGGCCGACCAAAGCGGAGTGGACATGCTCCTGGTGGGAGATTCGCTGGCAATGGTCGTTCTCGGGCATGAAGACACCCTCTCGGTCGGAATGACCGAAATGCTTCATCACACTCGCGCCGTCACCCGGGGTGCGAAAAGAGCGCTGGTCGTCGGGGATATGCCCTTTATGTCCTACCAGGCGAGTATCGAACAGGCCCTGCTGAACGCCGGCCTGTTTCTCAAGGAAGCAAAGGCCCAGGCGGTAAAACTCGAAGGAGGCAGAAGGGTCGTTGCACAGGTCAAGGCCATGGTGGAAGCAGGCATTCCCGTGCAGGGGCACCTCGGCTTGACTCCCCAGAGCGCAGCCGTATTCGGCGGATTCAAGGTGCAGGGCAAGACCGCCGAAGCCGCCAAGGTTCTCATCGAAGACGCTCAGGCACTGACTGAGGCCGGCTGCTTCAGCATCGTGCTCGAAGCCATCCCGTCACCCATCGCCACGATGATCACCGAAAGCATTCCCATTCCGACCATCGGCATCGGTGCAGGACCGAATTGTGACGGCCAGGTCCTGGTGGTCCACGACGTACTTGGACTCTTCGACCGCTTCACGCCGCGGTTTGTCAAGCAGTACGCAAAGCTTGGAGAAGCGATGAAGGCTGCCATCACCCAGTACAGGGAAGATGTGGAAAAAGGCATCTTCCCCGGACCCGAGCACGGTTTTGCCATGGACGAAAAGGAAATGACCAAGCTGTCCGCTTCCTGAAAAAAGAAGTCATCCGGACAAGGCCCTAAGATCGAACCCGTTTCCACTCGTTCGCATAGGTCACTTTCACCTCCCCTGCGAATCATCGCACGGGAGGTGAACCGTTTGAGGCACCCGGTGGATTTTCAGCCAAGGGATGACGCCCCTGCCTGGAGCCTTTGCCTGTACTGCCCGAGGGCCATCAGAGGGAAACAATTGCGGTAGTTGTGATAGCGGATGTAGAAGTGCTTCGGAAAACCCGTCCCCGTAAAGTACAGCTCTTCCCATGTCCCATCAGCTTGCTGGGTGCGAACCAGGTACTGTATACCCCGGTATACCTCCGGCGATTTCTCCTCGCCGCATGCCAGAAGAGACATGATGGCCCAGGCGGTCTGAGAGGGTGTGCTGGGGCCCTGCCCTCGAAGTTCCGGGTTCTCGTATGAATCACACGTCTCCCCCCACCCTCCGTCCGGGTTCTGGTGGTCTTTGAGCCAGCGCACGGCCTTGCGGATACAAGGAGATTCGGGGGCTTCTCCGATGGAAATCAGGCCCTTCAAAACAGACCATGTCCCGTAGATGTAGTTTACACCCCAGCGCCCCCACCAGGCGCCGTCGGGTTCCTGAAGATCCAGCAGGTATTGGATGGCCCTTTGAGCACGGGGATGGGAGCGATCGTACCCGAAATAACCCATCGCCTCGATCACCCTGCCCGTAACGTCCGCCGTGGGATAATCCACCATGGCTTCCTGGTCGGCGAACGGAATCCTGTTCAGGATAACCATGTTGTTGTCCTTGTCGAAGGCGGCCCATCCTCCACATAAACTCTGCATGCTCAGGCACCACTCCATGCCTCTTTCCTTGACGCACGTGAGTCCATCGCAGCGGTCCGGGTTGAATCGGTTCAGGGTGCTCAGCACCACAGCCGAATCGTCCACATCCGGATATTGAGTGTTGATGAATTCAAAAGCCCAGCCGCCGGGAGGGCAGCAGTTTTTGACCTGCCAGTCGCCGCCGGTGGTGACCTGCTTTTCCATGAGCCATCGAGCGGCCTTTTGCACCGCAGGGTGATCGGTGGGTATGTCCGCATCGAGCAGGGCGAGGCAGGTGAGGGCGGTATCCCAGACCGGAGAGACGCACGACTGCATTCTCAACCCCTCTTCATCCTCGATGCAGAAATCCTCGAGAGCCTTCAAGCCCTTCCTGATCACCTCGTGGTCCAGCGGATACCCGAGATAATAGAGCGCAAGAACGGAATACACCATCGGGGGCTGAATTCCACCCCAGTCTCCACTCTCTTCCTGGTGCTCGAGTATCCAGGTTTCCGCTTCCTGAACCGCCCTGTTGCGCAGAGACCTGACGGGATTCCGTTCAAAGGCCTTGGCAATGCGGTCGAAAAGGAAAAAAAGCTTATGGGTGCAGGACTGAAATCTCCTGCAGGTACCGGAGGAATCCGAAACATAGAGCTCGCGCACCCCGGATTCCTCGGGCAGAGTATATCGGGGCCGTATAGCCAGCACGATGGAAAGCGGCACCACGGTGCCCCTCGCCCAGCTGCTGAACTCGTAGATGTTGAAGTAAAAATGCGGAGGCAGCAGGACCAGTTCGACCGGCATGGACGGCACGTTATCCCACGGGTATTGACCAAAGAGTGCCAGCCATATCTTGGTAAAAACGCGGGCCGATTCGATGCTTCCATGATCGAGAATAAACTGCCTCGCTCTGCTCATAGCATCCGACTCAGGATCTTCACCGGCAAGCTTCAGGGCGAAATAGGCTTCGATGGTCGTGCTCAGATTGCCGCCGTCGCCATAGTACAACCCCCAGGCTCCGTTCGGCATCTGCTTGTTGAGCAGGTATCTGACCATGCTTCTTTCAGCGGCGGGATTCTTCAGATCCAGGATCCGCAGAAGCATAACATACTCGGCCGTGATGGTTACATTCGATTCCAGTTCCGCCCACCAGTAACCATCGGAGTGTTGAGTGCGAAAGTAATACTCGCACGAGTTCCGGATCGCCGTCTCAATCTTTCTGACCCACGAACTGTGGACACCCGAATACTGAAGGTGCTGAAGATCGTCGGTCTCGGTCCCTTCCCTCGCATACCAGTCTCCCCTGGATGGAGAAACGTTGGCCGTCGTTGAGGATTCAGAATCTTTACAGGCTCCCCGATCCTCCCAGTCAAATTCGTGTTCGAGGAGTTCAGCCATGTTTTCGCGTTTACCTGTAATTGGATTCATCCATTCACCCAAATGAGGTTGAGAGCCTTGCTGATCCGTTACGCCAGTATGCGGATGGAGAAAACACGCACATTCAAGCCCCGACTTCACTTTCCGCCGGAACCGCTCCACGCACCGCGCCTCGATCCCCGGCCTGTAACCGTTACTTAAGTAGACAGTACTTATAACATTTTGAAGATTTTCTCAAGTAAACTCGAAAGTATTGATGAATAACTCGCTAAACCCTTTGCGTTTCCAGGCAGATATGCAGCCGGGAGTCTCAGGTCGACACCCTGGCGCGGCCCCAGAGGAGCGACACAAAGAAGAACAGCGATGCCACCAGGATGACAGTGGCTCCTGAAGTCAGATTGAAAGCGTAAGAAAGCCACAGGCCGGTAAAGGAAAAGATACAGCTCAATATCGTGGAAAACACCATCATCCAGGCGAGAGAGACACTGAATTTCTCGGCAATATAAGGCGGTATCGTAAGCAGTGCGATAACGAGGATAAGCCCGACCACACGGATCACCATCACCACGGAAAGGGCCATCAGGCCGAGGAGAATAAAATAGAGAGTCTTCACGGGAACGCCCATTGTCTGAGCGAATTCCTCGTCAAAGGACATGGCGAGAAATCCGTTGTAGAAAAACGCGACCACCGCCACGATGACGACATCGAGTACGACCATCATGATCAGATCGTCCGAGGGAACGGCAAGGATACTCCCGAAGAGATAGCTCATCACATCCACGCGATACCCGGACGTCAGATCGATGAGGATGATACCGACGGCCATACCCAGGGCCCAGAGAACGCCGATGATGGTGTCGGCTCGCTGCTTGTTTCGAAGAGTGACCGTCGCCATGACCGCCGCTATGACCAGGGAAAAGACAGCAGCGCTGAAAGTCGGCGAAATACCCAGGAAAAACGCGATGCCGACTCCCCCGTAGGCCGCATGCGCAATGCCCCCGGAAATGAAAACGATGCGATTCACCACCACCAGGGTGCCAATAATGCCGCAGGCAACACTTGCCAGCAATCCTGCCCACAGGGCATTGCGCATGAACTCGAATTGAAGTGCTTCCAGCATCCCGCTAATCCTCGTGCCTGCGCAGGACCCGGTGCGGCATTCCATGCGCGACGAGTTCAACAGGACAATGATAGGCCATTTCCATCATTTCATCCGTGATTTCAGCCGCATCATGATAGTAGAGCGTCTGGTTGAGGCAGGCGACCGATTTGACATAGCTGGAAAGTACGGCCATATCGTGGCTGACCACCACGATGGTCATCGATGTGTTCAACTCCTTGAGGAACTCGAACAGCTCCGTCTGGAATTCCTTGTCGACGCTGGCCGTCGGTTCATCCATGAAGAGTATGGCAGGGTTTGCGGCCAGGGCCCTGGCAATAAAAACACGCTGCCGCTGCCCACCCGAAAGTCTGCCGACGGGCCGGTGGCGGTAATCCCACATCTTCACCCGCTCCAGCGCCTGCCTGGCCAGCAGCCTGTCCGTCGCAGAATACCTCCACCCAGACCCCAGAGCGGCAAGCCTTCCCATCAGAGTCACATCCATGACCGAAATGGGAAATTCCTTGTTTATGTTCGTATCCTGGGGAACATACCCGATCTTGTGAGCCATCTCCCCGGGATGTTTACCGAAAAGAAGTACGCTGCCTTTTCCCGGTTTGAGGATTCCAAGCAGGATCTTCAGCAGAGTGGTCTTGCCTCCCCCGTTTGGACCCATGACAGCAAGGAACTCCCCTTTTCGAATCTCAAGATTCACATCCCGAAGCACAGGATGCCCGTCATAGGCAAAACTCACATTCCTTACTTCGACCGCCAGGTCCTCCATAATCTGCTCCGTGTTCCCGGATGCGACCCGGAAACGCTCCTTCCATTCACCTTTCACCTGCCCTCATGAGGAAAAATCACGCCGGGCCTTGTATCCATACTCCATTTCGGATTCAAATGCCAGTTGCATGAAAGTACTTCATCCCCCTTCTCCCGCTGAATATAATCATCCGGAGCCACAGTGCCCATTTCTTCCTTATCGCAGGGGGTTCACGAGTTCTCCTCCCGCCACCGTGGGAACGACGCCGGACGAGTTGCGTGATGAATGTTTCGCCCCTGCCATCGGAGCAACATCCGGGGCAACGTCCTGCAGGCACATTGAAAACCATCGGTTCCATGGTACATGGTTTCAGAATCGGCCTGACCCAATGGATGCCGAAGAACCCATCCCTGCAACGAAAACCCACCCGCGGGGCGAATGACATGCCGCAGGGGCGAAAAAAGATGGCCTGCCTGCATCCGTCCTCTTCCCATGATGACAAACACCCGGCTCATGTCTTAGAATAGTACGCAGGGTCTGTATCCGGAAAAAATTTCAACGAATGCCCGTGATGCCGGGCGGATGGCCGCTGCAAATCCCGGTCGACACGCCTGCGCAGTCGTGTGCCGGAACGGGAATGGAAAGAAGAGAAATCCGACAATTGCAGGGCAGGCTGATCCGCTGGTTTACGCAAAACCAGAGGCCTCTTCCATGGAGGGAAAGCTATCTCCCGTACGGGATTTGGATCTCCGAGATCATGCTGCAGCAGACCCGGGTCGATACGGTGGTCCCTTACTATCTGCGGTGGATGCAGCGTTTTCCCGGTGTTCGATCCGTTGCCCGGGCAGGCCAGGACGAGCTGCTCAAGCACTGGGAGGGCATGGGGTATTACTCGCGCGTTCTGAACATTCACCGGGCGGCAGGAATCCTCATGGATCGCCACGGAGGCGAGTTGCCCCGCAATTATCACGATTTACTTGAACTTCCCGGGATCGGCCCCTATACCGCGGCGGCGATCCGCAGCCTGGCTTTCAATCTCGATGAACCCCTGGTGGATGGGAACGTCGAGAGGGTTTTCAGCCGCCTTTTCAACATGGAAGCCCCGGTGAAGTCTCGGCAGAGCCAGGCATATATCCGGAACATGGCCTCGGACATCCTCCCCTCGGGCAAGGCAAGGTTCTTTAACCAGGCACTCATGGAACTCGGCGCTACAGTGTGCACTCCGAGGAGGCCGGGATGTCTGCACTGCCTGGTCGCCCCCCATTGCGAAAGCCTCAGGCTCGAAATCGTGCACCGGAGGCCCGTGCCCGGAATACGCAGGAAGATCGTTCCCGTGCAGGTTGTCGTCGGAGTCATCGAACAGGACGGAAAAGTCTTTATCCAAAAGCGCCCATCAAGAGGGCTTATGGCCGGTTTATGGGAATTTCCCGGAGGAAAGATCGAAAACGGAGAAACACCCGAAGAAGCTCTTGCCCGCGAGATGAACGAGGAACTGGGCCTGCGGGTGCAGTGCGTAAGGAAGATCGCCTCCATCGAACACAACTACACCTCCTTCCGCGTTTCACTGCACGCCTACGCATGCACGGCCGACCCCCGGGACGGAGCTCCCGCTCTTCGCTGTGCCTCCGATGCCCGCTGGGTCGATCCGGGCGATCTCGACAACTACGCCTTCCCGGCTGCGAATCGCAGGCTGATCGATATCATCCGAAAGAATCCTTGAACGAAAAGAAGGGAGACATTCAGAAATGTTCCATACCCTCATGAAGGTCGTTTCTCTGGGAGCTCTCATCTGGACCGTCGCCGGCTGCGCGACCACGAGCCCCGTCTCGCCGGGCTCCCCCCTCGACACCGCCGGAGGATTCGCCGTCGACGAGATCATCGAAACCGTTACGGCCAGGACTCTTTCCCGGGAAACGCTTTTCAGCGCCCTGGCAGACTCCCGCATCGTCTATGTCGGGGAAACGCATACAGGAAAGGAAGACCACCGCGTTCAGATCGAGATCCTGAAAGGAATGCACCGAAAGAATCCATCCATCGTCCTCGCCCTGGAGATGTTTCCCAGAAACGCACAGCCTGCCCTCGACCGTTATTCGGCCGGGATCACATCCGAGGATGAACTCATCGCAGAAAGTCGCTGGGCCACGGTCTGGGGATACTCTTTTGATCTCTACCGGGATATCCTCGAATTTGCCCGCAGGGAGCGGTTAAGGATCGCAGGGCTCAACGCGCCCAACGAGATTGTCAGCAAGATCGCGCAATCGGGCATCGAATCCCTTTCACATGAAGAACGCATGGAGGTGGCCCGGGATTTCAACCTGGACGATCCAGCCAACAGGGAGCGGATTCGCAGGGAATATGACCAGCATATCCGGGGAAGCATCCGGGATTTCGAGAGCTTCTACGAGGCTCAGTCGGCATGGGAAGAGACCATGGCCGAGACCCTTGCGGACATGATCCTCGCCCTGCCTCCCGAGGCGCAGGTCGTCGTGCTGCTCGGCAAGGGGCACATGACAAATCGGCTGGGAGTACCCGCGATGACCTTCCGAAGAATCGCCCACACCTTCACCACCATAGCTCCCGTTCCCGTCAACTATCCGTACAGCCTGTTCAACCCGGACATCGCAGAATACATCTGGGTTACGGACAAGGCCGAAATGCCTCACCGGGGCAGGCTGGGCATACTGATCCGTCTGCACGATTCGGGAAGCGGCCTCGAAGTGCTCGGCCTGACACCGGAAGGCCCCGCAGCCACGGCGGGTATACTCCAGGGGGACATCCTCGTCATGATCAACGGCACCCCCGTAAACAGCCTTGAAGACCTGCACAGGGCCATGGTCCACCAGAAAGAAGGGCCGCATGTTTTCGTCATTCGAAGAAACGGCGAGGAACGGACGATGAAGGTCAACGTCGCCCGCTGATGATGTGAACAGACCGCACCGGCGCACGGCCTCCAGGTTGTTTCTCAGATGTCCAGGATCACCGTGGCCCGCCAGCCGCCGGGTGTCTCCTCCACGGCAAACCGGTGCAGGGTCACAGCCTTCACGTCCACCACCAGGTCGTGTTTGCCGGGGTCGAGTTCCTCGCCCCTGGCATCGGCGGTCAATGTGTAGAGCCCGTTCGACTGCTCGATTTTCAGTCCATCGATTCGCAGCAGGAGCTTTTCGGCGTCCTTGTAGTAGATGAGCTCCTGCAGCAGTTCGAAAAGCAGCATGTCCACGGCATCGGCTTCCACCCTGATGGACCTGTGATCCACTTCATCGATTGTACTCAGGTCGCCCACCATCACGTTCATGGTGGCTTCGGCCGCCGCCTTGAACGTCTCTTCGAGGCTCTCCCCCCATGCATGGAATGCTACATCCGCCGTCGCGATGTCGTCCAGGTATTCAAAGGGCATCTTGGAGCTCACATTCTTTCAGTCGAGCCAGGATTTCGCCGCGGACATTCTCGAGGCGACGGCCGATAAAGACGAGCTGAGTCGTATCGGCATCGAATTTCTCCAGGTCGGAACGTCCGACGACGTAATTGAACAGGTACGTCGAGTCTCTGAATCGCACAAATCCCTTGGCTCGATATACGGATTCCGGCAGACCGGCGACAAGCCTGTAGAATCCGGTGCTGTCCAGGGGAGCCTCGGTGGTAAACGAGAAGGACTCGAACGCCGGTTCGCCGTGGTGAGTAAGAGGCAGGGACCTTTTCTCGAAATCAAGGCCGAAGAGGACATACGGATCGATATCGCATCCCACGGTCTTGAAAGACAGCACGTTCCGGTTGAATTCACGGATCCGGGATTCCACTTCCCTGATCTCTTCGTTGGTCACGAGGTCGATCTTGTTGATGAGCACGATATCCGCGGCGGAAAGCTGCGCCCGCATGGTCTGGCTCACGTAGGGATGCCTTGTGCTGGCGTAGGCGTCCACGATGAAGATAACGCTGTCCAGGCGCACCTCCGGGAGGTTGTCCTCGACTTCATAAACCAGGGCGTCGGCCTCGGCCACGCCGGTGGCCTCCACCACGATAACCTCCGGCTTCGCCCTTGCAATCACCTCCCGCACCGCCGCCTCGAATTCGCCCGTCAGAGAACAGCATACGCACCCGCCCGTCAACTCGATGATGTCCACGTTCATACCGCGGATCACCCTGCTGTCGACGGCAACTTCACCGAACTCGTTCATCAGGACGGCAAAACGCTTTATGCCGCTGTGCAGTATTCTTTTCAGCAGCGTGGTTTTCCCACACCCGAGAGATCTCGTGATCAAAACGACCGGTGTTCTGTAACCCATATGCTGTGCCTGATGACTCCCTTCTCCAGGATCATCCGGGGAAAGGCGTTCTATCCCTTCACATTCCCGACCGGAGCGAACCGCGCCACCCGCCTGCTGATCCCGGCCAGTTCCGTAGCCTTCACCACGTTGTCGATGTCCTTGTACGCAGGCCCCGCCTCTTCCGCCAAGCCCGCATACGAAACGGTGCGAACGTAGATTCCCCTCCCCTCCATGTCCTGCTGCAGCTTTTTGCCCTGAAACATCTTCTTGGCCTGCCGGCGGCTCATGGTCCTGCCGCTTCCGTGTGCCGTGCTGAAAAAGGTCTGGGCTCCCGTTTCAACTCCCGCCAGCAGGTACGAACCCGTCTCCATGCTTCCCCCAAGGATCACCGGCTGGCCCGTCTTCCTGTAGATCTCCGGCAGCTCTTCGGCCCCGGGGCCGAACGCCCTGGTCGCCCCCTTACGATGGACAAGCAGCTGCCTTTTCTGACCATCCACCACGTGGGTCTCGATTTTCGCCGTATTGTGGGCCACGTCGTAGACCTGCCGCAAACCCAGGTCGGCAGGATCCTTGTGAAAGACCTCGGAGAAAACCTCCCGCACCCGGTGCAGGATGACCTGCCGGTTGGCGAAAGACATGTTGATGGCGCACTTCATGGCGGCAAAGTAGTCCTGGCCTTCCGGCGAATGGAATGGCGCACAGGCCAGCTCCCGGTCCAGGATCCTGATCCCGTATTTTTTCTCCATGACCTTGAGGAACAGCTGCAGGTAGTCCGTCGCCACCTGGTGACCGAACCCGCGGCTCCCGCAGTGGAACATCACCACCACCTGGTCGGGCACCGTCAGCCCGAATGCCCGGGCCAGCTTTTCATCGTAGATGTTCTCCGGCTTCAACACCTGGATCTCCAGGTAATGGTTCCCGGATCCAAGGGTCCCTATCTGCTTGAAACCACGCTCGACGGCTTTCCTGCTGATCTTGGATGAATCCGCTCCCGGGATGCATCCCATTTCCTCGGTGCGTTCGAGATCCTCCTTCCAGCCGTAACCGTTCTCCAGGCACCACCGGGAGCCCAGTTCCACGGCTCGACGAAATTCGTCCTGGGATATCTTCACAAATCCGCTGCTCCCGACACCGGCTGGAACTCGAGCAAACAGCCGATCTACAAGATCCCGGAGGTGCGGCTTCACCTCCCCGTACGACAGGTTGGTCAACACCAGCCTCATCCCGCAGTTGACGTCGAAACCTATCCCTCCAGGCGATATGACGCCGTCTCTCACATCCATCGCCGCCACGCCGCCAATGGGAAAACCATACCCCCAGTGGCCGTCCGGCATGCAATAGGAATACTTGACTATTCCCGGCAGGGTGGCCACGTTCGTCACCTGCTCGATCACCCCTTCATCCATTTCCTGAAGAAGCTTCTCCGTCGCAAAAATCCGCGCGGGGACACGCATGCCCTCTTTGTACGTCACCGGGATTTCCCATATCGTGTCCGAAATTCTGTTGAAATCCTTGATCGAAGCCACGACCGCCATTCCGCTTTCTTCGACCTTCGCGGCGCTCCCGCCACAAGGTGTCGATTCTATAATCCGGTACGATTCGTCGATCCCAGCCCCCGGGCGAGGAGTCCAAAGCCCTGTGCCGGAATAGCCCGAGCGCGGTGGAATTCCAGAATCCGCCGCAGAACCTCGATTCGCGCCTTCACACTCGTGGCGCAAAACAGCCCTTCGAAGACTCCCGCAGCGCAATACCCAATTCCACCGTGTTCACTTCATAACTATATTGCCTGCCGCATGCTTTGTCCACTGCGCCCCGGCTTCCCGCGTCCCCCGCCACATCAGGCTCCCCCTCCCGCAAATTCAGGAAAAACATGGCGAAGACGCCACACCGCCAGGCGCAACGCACGGCTTCGATCCCGCCGGATGCGGCATGGTACGTCATTGTGTTCCAAACCACTTCCCGGACCGACACCCGAACCGGACCGGCGGATCTCCCGGCTCTCCTGTCGGTGGTTTGACCTCGTGAGGACTGAAGTAAAGCGCGATGGGCTGCTTCCGGGCTGAAGAGCCCCAGGACGGTGATGAAACAGGCGCCATACTGCGAACAGTCGCAACCGGGCAGGCGAGAATGGATTGCCGTCCATGTCTGTCCCGGCGGCAGTTCATACCCCGAGATCCTCCCTGTATGCGCGAATCAAGCGCCCAATGGGTTTGCGGCGGCGTCTCGCCTGGGTGGGATCCCGCAGGGGCTTTACTCAACATCGTCAATCTCACAACGTTATCAGTCTCACAGCAGTGTCATTGCCTCCACAACGTACTTGCCCACAACGTCATTCATGGTTGTACTGCCCTGCAGCATCTTTGAGCCCGGCCGCGTTGCTCGGCCCTTTTTCGAGATTCAACCAGCTCGACGGCAATCTCCATAGGTCTGCTGCGCCTGACAACCCGTGATAGGATGCCCTGTCGACGATAGAATGCCCTTGACAGCCTCCGGGATGAATGAAAAACTGCTCCATCAGATAGAAGTTGTTCATGATCTGAATCTGTCCCCGGACGGTCTCATTGATGAGATGCGACGCCCGCATGAGGCGCCCGAGATTCGAGACTTCACCACCGGCAAGGTCTGAATTCCTGCAGTTCCCGCTCTGGCAGGAGTGGATCACTCCATGACCCACCCGCACCGTAAGGCGATAAAACTGCTGGGGGTTAAAACCGGCGCCCGGAAATCCGCCTCCACTGCAGCTTCTGCATGGCCTGCCTGCCGCTGCTTCGCCTTTGCCGTTCTACTGCTTCTCTTCCTCACAGGCGCGGCTGCCGCCGAATCCGCCGTACCCGATCCACTCCCGAGAACCGGTGAGATCATCTCCAATCCCCAGGCTGCATATACCTTCGCCGGCTGGGATCAGCTGGGAGTGGCTCTCGGGGTCCCCGAAGACCTTGGGCTGCGCCTGGGCGGCTTTTTCATTTCGGAATTCAACCATATTGCCTCGGGCGGAGTCGACCCGGACACCACCCTGGCCAACCTGGCCCTTGGACTCCACGCATCCCTCGACACGAACAAGGCCTTCTGCATTCCGGGCGGGACACTGGGCATCGAATTGCTGGAATTCACCGGGGGCGCGGTCAACGATTCAGCCGGATCCGTGCAGCTGCTCACGACCATGGACGGACCTCCGCCGCGCACCCGCCATGAACTCATGCAGCTGTGGTGGCGTCAGAGCCTGTTCGACAACAAGCTGATCTTTCACATCGGCAAAATGAACGGCTCCGGCACCTTCGGGAATCTCCAGGTCCCGGTCATCATCGGCGACAGGCAGCTTCAGGACGGAGACATCACCAACCTGATCTTCGTGCCGGTCGGCCTCAACCCCACCCTCTTCGGCAGGCTTCCGTCCTATTACAACACCGGTTACGGAGCGGTGGTGCACATCGCCCCCACCGAATCCCTCTACTTTTCCTACGGTCTCTACGACGCCAACGCCATACGAGGCGTCCAGACAGGGATCGAATGCCTGCCGACCCTTAACAGCTACAAGCTCCACATCGGAGAAGCAGGGTATTCCTGGCGTGTCGGCGAAAGAAGGAAGCCGGGCAGAGTCGGCATTGGAGGCTGGTACCAGACGGGGGAGCTCTACGCGCCCGACCTCACCACCGAAGACGGCGCAGCCGGCTTCTACCTTTTCGCCCACCAGCGGCTTTGGTACAAGCATCCGGACATCGACAACGCCGGCATCATCGGCTACTTTCAACTGGCTCATACCGATTCGCATACCCAGGCGGTCAACACCTACCTCGGCTCGGGCCTCACCGCCCTGCGCATGGTGCCCGGCCGGCCCGCGGACCAATTCAGCCTGGGGATCGCCTGGTCCTGGCTCAACGACAAGCCCGGCGCCGGCTCGTTCTTCTTTCCCGATGTGGTGTCGCGGTCGAAAGACCTGGGTGAAAGCGAATTCATGATGCAGTTCGTCTACCAGACGACGTTTTTCTTCAAGCTGCCCCGCGGCTTCTGGTCTCTCAGTCCGGTGATCGGGTACACGCATATCCCCAGCCCGGGGCAGCGTCCGGATCTTCCCGCGGCCAACGTAATCAGCCTGCGGCTGATCACCCTGTTTTAAAAGGCTCTCTTCACCCTCGAACTCTTGCGGGGTGTCGTACCATTGAACCTGGATTCACACTTCAGCGGTATTGGCACAGGCCGTTCGTCCCCGGCTATTCCAAAGGCCCTGCAGGAAGACTTCACGTCTCCAGGCCTCGGCGTCCCGGGTGGGAGGATTCATCTTCGGTGATCGTGTAACGTTTTTCTTCGGAATACAGCAGGGTTCCCGCAGCGACTCACCCGTCCGGGAAGAAGAAGGCGACGCGTGGGATCGATGCCGACAAAGCTACCGTGGGAGACGGAAAATGACTCAAACAGTCCATGCCTTTATACTCACCCAGGGCATCATCTGCGCCATCCTCAACATGATCCTCAACCCGTCCATTGCGTGGCTCGCCAACCGCCAGATGAACTTCGTGCCGCTCACCGGCGACAACAGCATGGTCATCGATACGGCCATAACGTCCATCGTCATGCCTTTCCTGGTGACCCTGTTCACCACCTCCGGTGTGCGCAAGGCGCTTCGAACCGGGACGATCGAGGCCGAACCGGGTTATCCGAGGCCGGATTCGTTCCTTTCACGCCTGCCCACCCGAGCCTGGACTCTCGGCCTGCTCCTCGGGATCCTGTCGGCCTGCATCACCGCCCCGCTCACCGTGGTCGTCTTCTCCAATCTCGGTTTCACCGGCCTTCCGTTCACCTGGTTTGCCTTCTTCAAAGCCGCCTACACGGGCCCCCTGAGCTTTCTGCTCACGCGCTGGGTGATCCTGCGACAGCTGCTCCACCACCGCGTGGAAGCCCGGGCCGTGGTTTGACGGGCGGGGGAATGAGGCGGGGGAGTGCCTGACGGCTGTGCGGCAGGGAGCCAAGGGCGGGCGGCACAGCCTGATCAGAAAGATGGTGAACAACGTCGGAGTCCGGTGCTTGGTCAGGCCGCCTTTAGTGGGGGCTGCAGCTCCGGGCTGAACGCATTCTTGAGTTGTATGACATTTATTCCACCCTATCCATTCGCATCATTCCTCGATGGTCCGCTCGATGTCCGCTTCATCGAGCGGCTCTTCCACCGCATTGCGCAGCCAGGATGGATCGAAACCAGCAGCCGATGAACCCTCGATGCGGATTCGCACCTTGGCGCCGTCGGACTTGTCGGCCAGGTTCGCGATGGCCGGAAACGCCTTGAAGACCTGATCTCTGGTCGCCTCGAATGTCAGGGAAACTCGTTTCCTTCGACGAGCAGTTTCCGGGTCTGTCGTTGTCGAGCCAGAACCAGTCTCCACTCCGATTTCTTTAACACCCTCTTGCATATTCGGAGTCGAAAGCAAGCCCGGTTCAATGCAGTCTGCGTCGGCGGGGCGAGTCGCAGGAACATCTGGAACCCCCGCCGGCATCATGAGGAAGCCGGAATCGAAATCGACCTCGTCATCGGCAATGGAACGGCCAAGAATCAGCTTGTCGCGGCTTACCTGGTATTTCCCGTCCGGACCAAGAACGGGACTGCCTCCGCTCGCATAGGCGAAGACGCTTTCAGATACACCGCGAGCGATCCCCTTGCGCAGGACGGATGCGGATTCCAACCGGGGCGGCGCAATATCCCGGAAAAATGACTCGAGGACATCGGATGCCTTGATGCCCATGAGCGGCGGCTCCCCCTCGACCAGGGATTCGCCGAGCCGCACTCGCTCGGCGATTTTCCGCGGAGTCACCGATCCGTGAATGCGCGGCGTTCCCACGCTGGTGAGAAGCTCCATGATCCGCTCGTGAACGCCAGTCGCCTGAAGCGGTCGACCGCCCCGTTCCACTTTCTCTAGTTCCAAATCGCCGTCCTGGACCCGAGGCAACCAAACAGCCGTGTAAAGCTCCCGGAAGCATGACTCGGCGGCAGCCTGCTCGGTGCGTTTCCTCTCCCGGAGTTGATCAAGCTGGTCCTTGGTGAGTCGAAGTTGCTGCTTCTTGGCTTCCACACGGTCGATGGCCAGGAGATACCGGACGGCACGCCGCAAAACCTCGATTTGTTTCTTTTCCGGTATCGCAAGTCCCAGCCCGTTGCGGAAGCGCCGGGGACGGTCCCCGTATTTCGTCAGGTACTCCTTGGCCTGACGTTCTTGTTCCGATCTTCCCTCGGCGGCGAATTCAAGGGGCAGGTAGGCAACGAGAAAACGGGGGTCCTCATCTGGAATGTCCTGGCTCTTCGCCGGCCACACAATGGCTGTGTGGTGTCCGGCCAGGCGGGCATCCAGTATTTCCTTGATCTGGCTTCGGACCGGGCCGTGACCACGAGCCTGAGAATCCTCGCGGGCAACGGTCTGCTCCGCGTCCTCGATCAGCTTGGTGACATTCGGGTCCTTCTTGAAGCAGTACCGGACACCGTCGTAATGCAGGTACAGGCATGTATTACGGAGCTCGGATAAGACGGCGGTGGCCGTGATGTTGTCCAGGTCGGGACCGACGCAGGCCGCAAGCAGTTCGTTTTCCGTAACGCCGGGCGGCAGTGTCTCGTCGCTGCCCGAGCCCTCACGCCTTAACCCGCCAAACGAATACAGAAGGATAGCCGTGGCAATGCGCGTGGCAGGTTTCACGCTGGCAAGCGCGGGAGTCTCTCTCGCCATCCGGTCGTCAATTCGTTTCGCCCGCGCGTTCGGACCGTCGATATCCGCCGTGATGACCGGGTCGTAGTCGTTCTGTACCCCGAGCTCTTTAAGCATCTTCACTCGGACATCCACGTCCTTCACCGGTACGTCTCCGGGCCCGAGAAGCGCCTTGGCCCCGCCGTTCTTCTTGAGGGAATGCATGCAGGAGGCGAGAAAGCGCAGGGCGCCCCGTGTCCTCTGGAAGGCATCCACCGCGGTCCAGCGTTCCCTCATGATGTCGATGAGCGCGGGATGAAACGGATACGCCGCCCGCATCCGATCACGCAGCAGACGGCCTTCCTCCTCGGCCTGCTGGCGCTCGGACGGGGTCTCGGCATGGGCACGCTGCATGCCGGTCACGACGTCCTGATATGCCGTGGAAACTTCAGTCGCTGAGGAAGCGTCGGGAGCGCCGCCCAACAGACGCCGCTGAAGGATCGGAAGGACCTCATCGCCCGAGACCGGTTCCCTGAGCTGATCCACGCGAGATGCGAGCTTGTCGATCTCGGCAAGCAGCCCGACATTGCCCAGGGCTTCCCTGGCGCTCCAGGTGAGGGAATAGACGAGCGCGGCCTTCTCGCTACCGGCCACCTCGACGGTCAGATTCTGGAAGAAATCCTTGGCCTGACGCTGTAAGGTGGAATCGAGAACGCTGACCGCCGCGGACCGCTCCATGTACTTGAGCACTTCGTCGAGGAGGATCAGAACCGGCCTGCCGCCAGCCCCCTTGGTGAGCAGATCGCGGGTCACATCCCCGCCCGGAGCGACGCGATCCTTGTCGTGATCGGCCACCAGGGGAAAGGCCTTTTCAGGGTCGATCTGCCAGGCAATCCACCCCCACATGGTCTGGATCGTGCGGCCGTCATCCAGCGTCTTGCCGTTACGGGCATCGAATTTCTCGCCGTCGAAAACCGCCACGGCCACATTGCCGGGTCGGGCGAATTCCTTAGCCTCCGAGATGCCGTCCAGCGCCTCGCGCCTTCGCGCGGCATGGAACAGCGACGCCAGGGTGTGTGACTTCCCGCCGCCGAAGGGCACCCGGAGTTTCAATACCCGATTGTAACCAGGCTTGCCGGAAAGGGATGCCAGCACTTCGTCCAGGAGCTTTCGCAGATCGGCCGTGAGGTATGTCGCCCGAAAGAAGGCCTCCGGGTCCCGGTTGACCACGGGAACGTTTGGGTCACCTGCGGCGATGGCTCCGAGATCGATGGCGAACACCGCCTCGGTCAGCGCACCCGCTTCCACGTCGGGATGGAGCTTGACCAGGTCGGTCCAGGGACGAAGTGCATGTGTGGTCATATCAACTCCTCATTGATGGTATTATCTTTAACCTCCAACGCCGCCCAGATCGTGAGCAGGAGTTCGGCATCATCGATCAACCGATATTCCGGTTGCCGTCCGCTCAGCTTAAGGCTCTCCTCAAAGATGATTGGGACACCGTCGCCCCGTTTTTCCATGAGAAAACGCCTGCCGATCTGCCCGGATGAATCAGCGATCGGGCACTTGGCCAGAAGAGAGGTAATGAGTTCATTGCGCGTAGATTGGCGCAAAGCGATGCTGTCGATGGTCACGGTGTTCGGCAACCCACCTGGCGAGTAAAGCTCCAAGCGGTCATCGAACATGAACAGCCGGATTTTCGAACCATGAACCGCGTAGTCACGGTGCGCGACGGAATTGACCACTGCCTCAAACACGGCGCGTATACTGAACTGAGGGATTTCAGTCCGTTCGGGTGTTTTGCGAGCCGAAACAATCATGTTTTTACGGACAAATGTCAAAGCCGCCTGAACCTGTTCATCCAGGGGGCCGGTAATATCCTGGGCATCAATCTGATAGTTCGAGTCCTGGCGAATACCACGGTAACGAACCGCCTGGATGAAAGCCCCAGGGAGCCATCGTTCCGGGTGATGCGTGCAGAGCAGCACCCCTGTCACGCTGGCGCGTTCATGCCCGGAGTCGTCAGTCGTCAGTAGTCGCATCTTGCGCAGGGTCACGATATCATCTGTTCCCGCGCCTGCTGTGAAGCGCTTGTAAAGGGCTTTGTCAAGATCATCCAAACTTGTTTCCGGCACGGCCTGCTCATCAAACCGTATAACCCTGGCCTGGCTTCTCTGCTGAAAAAGACGAGCCAAAAGCTCAGGGGAAAGCTTGCGTTTCGAGCTACCTTGGCGATGAAAATATCCCCCCGGGCTTTCGTGAACGAAAAGGCTTTTGGGGATTTCCACCTTCAAAACCGGCTGCAGATGGCCTGTGCTGTCGGGCAGTTCCATGCGAAAAGTCCGAAAGACCACCGAAGGCCTAATCGTGTCATTGCATATTTCATAGATATATCGTTCGACCAATTCCAACCGCTCAATAGGAATGCCAACGACCTCTTTTGTTTTGTCATCCACTCCAAGCACCAGGACTCCATCCGCCGTATTGGCCATAGCGGCAATCTCGTCGGCAAGGTCATCTCGTTTGGGTTCGGATACCCGACCTCCGCGGAATTTGACATCTTTGTACTCGAAGGAGGTGTCTTCCCCCAACCTGATCTTCTTGATCAATTCCTCAGGGCTATCGTACACTTCTTACCTCCAGAGCGATGCGGCGGTATCGTTGTTCAAAAGCCTTTTCACCGCCTTCCATGACATCGCAGATGATTTTCCTCACAGCTTTTTCCTGCAAGGAACCGCTCGAATCGATCTGCGTTTGGCCGTTGCGCGCCACTAAGGCGACAACCAGTTCGGCGTCTCCGTTCACAACGATATTGGCATTGTGTGTCACGACGATCACCTGCCGCCTTTGCTTGATGTTCCGAAGTTGGGTCACAATAAGGTCATAGATCAGATGGTTATCCAGGTCGTCTTCCGGCTGGTCGAGAACGATCGGCTCTTTTCCATAAGAAAGCAGGAAGGCGAGCAGCGCTGCCGTTTTTTGACCGGGAGACCCTTCCTGAATGGATCGGAATCCTGAGCCATCTCCCGATGTGCTGTACTCTACCCTCAAAGAATCCTCCGGAAACCAAAGGTCCAGCCGGTCATACGTCTCGGGAGGCAGTCTTGCGAGGTGTGCGGCGAATCGCTGATCTCTAAGAGACGCCGATGTGGTCTTGCCTGCGGAAATCGCCTTGACCCTCTGCTTGAGCACATGCAGATTTCGCTCAAAAGTGTCGGCATCCGGATTTCTTGAATAAAGATCACCAAGCAGGCCCTCTCCATTGTCTACCTTGCCGATGTCTCTCTCAAAACCGCCCGACTCTCGTTGTATGAGTCTCCTGAATTCTTCTTCCACGGTTTCGCGAGCGCCGTAAGAAACCACCTCGATACGGACATATGGGTTCCCTCCGAGGACCTTTGTCAAGAATGCTTTTCTTCGGCTTGTCAGGTTGCGTCTCATCTCAAGGAGATGTGCAAGGCTCTGTTGCGCCTCTTTCTGGATCGTGTCGATCTGCTTTGCCCGGGATTCAAACTCCTTCAACCGCGCTTCGAGCATCTGCCTGAGTTGCACCAGTTCGCCATAGGCCGAAGGGTCGCCTGCCGCCTCTTTGGCAAGCTTTGTACGCAACTGTTCATATCCCTCAATGGCCTTCTTGACGGCCTGAGCCCATGGGGAGGCTTCCTGTTCCGATGACCATTTTGAGAGGATACTATCAAGCCTTTTTGCCGATTCTTCCAGGTCATCGCGGACTTGTTGAATGTCGCGGAGGGTGCTTGATACTTTTTCAAGAAAATCTTTTTCTTCAGGCTTACCCTGATCGAACGATGCCGCATCCATGGGCTCCGGAACAATTTCTTGAGCGATCCCTCGTATTCGCTCTCCTGCGTCGGCCCAGGATTGATTCCACTCCTCCACTGCCCGTTGCTGGCGCAGCCGTCTCTGATATTCCCTAAGGATGTCTGCATGGCCGGCCTGTTCAAAAACCGCCAGCTTGTGCTGAACATCCTTCAATTCGCCGCGCAACCTCTGCTCATCCGATAACCCGGTCTCGATCTCCCTTGCCTTGGCCCTTAGTGACAGAAACCGGGACTCCTCCGCTTTCCATTCATTTTCCCAGGAGCGTCGATCCACCTCGGGGCCTTCATCGACAATCTTGAGAAGCGCAAGGGGCGCCTTGGCCAGTTCGTAGATTTGCTTCTGGCTGTAGATGCGAACTGGAAACCGCTGGGTGATCTCTCCCGGTTCGGCCCTCCACGATCCGTCAGCCTGTTCCGCTTCAATGGGTTCCGCGTCTCCGCGACGGCTCCACTGCACGCGGTAGCGCGCGCCGTTTTTTCGGTACACAAGGGCAAAATGTGCATCCTCTGTCAACAACCCGTCTTCATCACGGCTTGCGTACACTTCAAAATACTTTGCAAAGTCTTCTTGCAAACTCTCCGGCAACTCTCTTTCGCGTCTGAGAACAAGCCTAAGAAATTCAACGATGGTTGACTTTCCCGTTCCCCGTCCACCGATGATTGCGTTCATCCATGGATTCAGGTCAACCCTGAAGGCGTTCGGTCGGCCTATATACCGTGCGTTTTTGACCTCCATATATCCCATAACCATGTCGGCATGTTGATTCGGATCCTGCGTGATGGCATCGGAACGGATAACGGAAAGAGGGCCGTCAAGGAGAGCCAGCCGAAGCCCCTCGATACAGGGAGTTCCCATCTTAACCCAGGTAAAGCGGCTGCCGGGATACTTTTGTCCAGGATTTCCTGTTGGATGGTGGGCATCGGAACCGACGACTTCGGACCATGGGCGTTTACATGCAGCGTATGCTGCCGGTTTTGTATATTGTGCATCCATCAGCTCCATGGCAAAAAACTGCTCGCAATCGAGGGCTTGTTGTAAAGTCTGACCTGCCAATGTTATGAAAAGACCGTTTTTCTCGTCCACGTGAGCCGGGATGGCAATACCGCCCATACTGGCGACTGCATCTGCCACCTCTGTCAAAGATCTCGTGGAAACCGAATCGCATGAGCCTTTTGCCCCACTGTAGCCCGCCGCCCCCAGCAGGGTGTCGATATCTGAAGCTCCCCTGTTCCTGTCCAGAATGGCAAGAATATGAATGCCTCCATTCACTGAAATCTCAACGCCCGGAAAAAGGCACAGCGATCGAAAACCCTCGGGGGGTTCCGCTTCCATTTTGGCATACTCGTCCTTGAGCCGATCGATCCAGGCGCCGCTGTTGTGATCGGTTACGGCCACGCAGTCGATGCCGACGCGCATGTAATCCAAGAGCCATTCCCGCGGTGTTCGCTGTTTCAGACTTTCCTGATCGGGCCCCCTGCCGTAATCGTCCGAGGCGGGCGTGTGCGTATGGAAATCGAACTTCCACCATCGTGCGCCGTTCCAATCCCACGTACTCATTGCTTGCTCCCCCCAAATTGCATGCGCACCTGGCCGGTTTTCATGTCCCGGTCCGACAGCCGTTGGTCGATGAGCGCCCGCCAGTTGGCAACGAGTTTCTTGAGCGCGGCCCCTTCCGCCGGCGTGGTCGCCAGTGTGTGTTCCGGTCCGTCGTCCTTCCTGCCGGCCAGCGCAGTTCCTGCCAGGGTCTGGGCTACCAGTCGCAACCGTTCGCGTTCCGGCCTCGCCTCGTCGAGGAAGTCATTGAGCTTGCGGGGTTCGTTTTCCACCAGCCAGAGGATGCGGTGCAGAATGTCGATCAGCGGGGCGGCTTTGCCGTCATCCTTTGGCATCCCCAGCTTTTCGTCATCACCCCGTTCGGCGAAATCGCGCAGCCGGTATTTGCCCTTCTTTTTTTCGACCAGCGCACGGCTTCCGCTTGATAAGCCGTTCGGGCCGTCCAGCTCTACATTCTGGCCGTAGGTGAAGACGATGGCCTCGCCCGCGTCCATCTCGGCTGCCTTGTAAGCGTAGCGCCAGAGCACGTAAAACCGGCTCGGGCCGTCCACCGCTGCGACCCCGCTGCCGCTCACGCCGAAGATCTTCTCAAGAAGCGTCTCCAGCACGACCCCTTCCACCTCGGCCAGGAACTTCTCGGCCGGGACCTCCTCGCCGTTGGCGTACTCCACGCGGGCAAATTTGGTGAAGGAGCGGAGCCCTGCACCTACCGCGGCAATGACCAGGTCCGCGCCGGTGATGCCCATCTTCCAGAGCGAATCCACGCGCTCCCGGACGATCTTCTCCAGGTCTTGACGGACTTGATCCTCATACGAGCCTGTCTCAGGTGCTTCACGCCGCCGGGCTACGAGAAAAATGCTTGAGGCAAGGGCCGCGTCTCCTTGGTGAGCCACTCGGGCCTTTGTTTCGGTAGTTAGAGGCCAGGCTTCGGCAACTTCATATCCGGCACGCCGAAGCGCATCCACAAGAGTCGCCCACCCGAGGGTGGTCTTGTGAGCATACACGACGATCAGGATGCCGCCAGGTTTCGTGACCCGATGGGCTTCTCGCAAGGACTGAAACAGGGTGTCCTCATAATAGTTCCGCGCCTGCTGCTTTCCCCCCTGGCGATAAGCTGCGGCGACGCATTCCTTTTTCTTCGGCGTCAGTTGGCCAGCGAAATGCTCAGGGTAGAGAAAGCCGATGGTCGGCCGCAGCCAGACGTAACAGACATCGGAAAGCTCCGAGTAGCTTTCGTTGTCGTAGTAAGGGGGATCGGTAATCACCGCATCGAAGATGCCGTTGTCATATGGCAGTTCGGCGGCGGAACCTCGCACGACTGTGACCGGATTGCGGAACTGGCCTTCCTGCCGAATTGCGGCGGTGATGTATTCAAGGTTTCCCCAGGCATCTCCGGATGCACCTCCAAACAGGTTCACCTCTGGGAAATCCCACGTCATTGCAAATCGTTTCATTGACGTCAGACTTTGAATCTTCTCGCCCGAATTATCCCACCTTGCCAATCCGTTGCACCGGTCGGTCAAGCGGCTCAACCAGACACCAAGGTATGTTGTTATGGCTTTGGCACGTTCCGGTTCCATTCCATGTTCAAGCATTTCTTGGTAGGCACGGCGCACTTCCCGGCCCATGGTCAACAGGATGTACCTTTGGCGCGGGGTGAAAGCTTGACGGAAGGTCCGAATGCCGTAAAGATAGCTGTTTCCCGTCGCGAGCCCCGCGTTTCCGGTCGGCGGAATCTCTTCATCCAAACTGCTCGGTCCAAGCTCTCGCTCGATCTCCGCTGCCCGCTGTTCGGACATGGCTTGATGCTCGGCCTCTATGGCCGCAAGGGATTCATCGACAAGATACAACTTGCCTGGACCGTCGGGATTGAGCGCAATCACACACATGAGCTGCTGGCCGAAGCCTTTCTCGTCGCCATGCCTGCGGACATAGGGACCATCGAGAGCGGTCTGACAGAAGGGGCATGCCGTGGATGAGCCAGCACTCCCGCTGGACGGATCAAAGCCAAGGTCGGGCTCGGCCACAGCATTTATCACCTGAAACCGCATGATACGTTTCGCCATGTCCGGAACAGGCTTCAAGGCCACGTAGCCGGAGGATTTTTTCCGCAACCAGGTCTGTCGATAGAGCGGTACGGTTCCTTTGCACTGTGGATTCGGACATGGGATGGTTCGTGTCCAGTAGTAGGCGACGATAGAATACTCGTCGGCTGGCGTTTCATTTCCATCCCCAAGGGTTCTTTGGATTGCCCTCTGTTGCTTTCGTGCAACCGGTATGCGTGCAAGCACGTCGGACACGGCCTCTTGCGTCCGCTTCAGAATGGTTTTGCCCCACTTCTCGATATCGTCAGCCAGCTCCGCCCCGAATTGCTGCGGGAAGGTGATGGTGCACAATTCGATGAGATAAGCGACCGGATTGAGGTCGAGAGCATGTGACTCACATCCCAGTCGGGCCGCTTCAATTGGAATGGCCCCGCCGCCAGCGAACATATCCAGCACCTTCGGGCGCGGCGCTTTTCCTACCTCGATATCCTCGACCGTAACAGTCTTTCCTGTCTCTCTGGTCAAACGCTCGGCATGGGCTTCGAGGATGTGCCTCTGCGCGTCTCTGATCACGGTTGGATTGCCCGGATACTTGCAGAGACGTTCAAAGAATTTGGCTGCATTGGCCCTGCCCAGACTCTGCTTCTTGTTGTCCGGTCCATTCTCGGGGATAAATAACGATGCAGGCACCAACGCCCCGTAGACCGCAGCCCGACACGCCACCAGGGGCCGCCGCGCACGCCACACGTGTAAGGTCGAAATGTGTCCCTTAGTACGGGGCTCACTCGAAGCCGCTTCCCCGACCGAGTTTACGGGCAGGAAGTCTTCTATCAGTCTGCGGTCGTTGGTCAAGCCGTTGTCTCCTTGTCAATGCAGGATTGTTTGAGATTCCTCGATCATTTGATCTACTTCACGAATGGACGCCAAGGCCTGGTCGGCTGGGATCTGCGTGGGCCCCTACGCCCCACTGGGAGAGAACCTTTCCACCAAGCTCTATATCCCGTTCTACAAGTACCCTCTCCTCGACCCGGGCCCTTATCTGTACGGAGCTTTTATCTTTCTTTTCGTCATCTTTGTATCCAACGCGGTCAACATTACGGACGGACTCGACGGGCTTGCAATCACTCCCGCCCTGTTCGTCGCCGTTGTCCTCGGAATCTTTGCATACGTGGAAGGAAACCGGATCTATTCCAGCTACCTCTACTACCCGTATCTCAGGGGAGCAGGGGAGCTGACCGTCTTTGGAGCGGCCTTCGTGGGGGCGGGTCTCGGGTTTCTCTGGTACAATGCATATCCGGCCCAGATTTTCATGGGAGACACCGGGTCCCTGGCCATTGGAGGAACCATGGCCGTCATGTCGGTGCTCCTGAAGCAGGAAATGCTCTTCCCCCTGCTGGGAGGGCTCTTCATTGCTGAAGCTCTCACCAGCCAGATCCAGGACAAGATTGGAGTCCGCTGGGTGGGGCGGCGTATCTTTTACCGGGCTCCCCTCCATCACAACCTTCAACACAAGGGCATCGCCGAAACCAAGGTCGTGATCCGCCTGTGGATTGTCGCCGGCATCCTGGCACTCATCTCGCTGGCTACTCTCAAGCTCCGCTGAGGCATACCGGACAGAACGTCCCGATGCCATCAGGCAGGAGAAGTGAGAATGTTATGGACATTCCTTTCGTGGTGCCGCACGGGGATTTCTCTCATCGCTTTCGGTTTTGTGATCGAACGCTTCGACATCCTTATCCGCGAGCTCCAGATCTTTTCCACGAGGCCCGAGCTGGCAGGGCAGATGAGAGGCACTCGCCACCTCGGGCTGACAGCCTTTCTGCTGGGGACACTCATTATCGTTATGGCCGGCTGGCGTTTTTTTTACCTGCGCAGACATATCAACCGTGGGGAAACGGATTTTTCCATTCTTTCGGACGTTATCCCGATGGGGTCCGTGCTCGTTACCGTGTTCGCCATTCTCCTGTTCTTTGTGTTTCTGTTCTGAAGAGACGGAGGGATCCGCCCGAAAACACCAATCGAAGGAAGGAGGAAGGCAATTTATGAATATTCTCATGCTGGGAGCGGGGGCCATGGGAAGCCTGCTGGGAGCCAGGCTGTCCCGGACATCGGCGCGTATTGTACTGTTCAGCACCAATCAAAAGCATATTGAAGCCATTGGCCGGAACTCTCTTGCGGTGGAAGAACTGGACGGAAGCGTCAGCCGATTCACCCTCGAGAGCTACCACCGCGCTCATGATATCCCCATCAAGGCAGACCTGGTGATCGTCATGGTGAAAAGCTACGCCACCCGGAAAGCCGTTTCGGGAGTACTCCAGTGCTGTGGTGACTCCACTGTTTTCCTCACCCTCCAGAACGGCATCGGCAACTGGGAGCAGATCGCGGAACGGGTGGGTGAAAAATCGGTTCTGCTCGGCAGCACCGCCCAGGGAGCCACCCTTGTAGACGCGGGCGTCATCCGCCACGGAGGCAACGGTCCGACTTATATCGGGGAACCCCGGCAGGGTGTTTCCCGGCGAGTCAGGAACGTGGTCGACCTGTTCAACGAGGCGGGCATCAAAACCGAGCCCAGCGGCCGAATGGAACAACTCATCTGGGAAAAACTCCACGTCAATGTCGGGATCAATGCCATCACCGCCCTGACAGGCATTCGCAACGGCTTTATCCCCGAGACGGAAGCGGCCGCCGCACTGTGCAGGGCTGCAGTTGTCGAGGCGATGGATGTGGCAGGCGGGAAAGGGTTCTCCATACCCGGCGACATGGTGGATCGCGTGCTGGGCATCGCCCGAGCGACGGCAATCAACCGGTCCTCCATGGGGCAGGACGTGGACAGGAAGAAGCGCACCGAAATCGACGCAATCAATGGAGCGATCGTGAGAGCGGGGGACGAACTGGGGATCCCGGTCCCCGTCAACCGCACCCTCACCCTGCTGATCAAGACGCTGGAAGCCCACTATCTGAAGGCGCAGTAGCGCCGCTGTGGCCGTCCTGTATCGAGATCGCTCGATTTTCGCTTGACGAAAAAGGAAAAGGCGGCGATGTTGTCTTCGCGCCAGGAGATGACCCCCGGAAGGGTTGCATTTACCGGCGGCGAGGAGCCTGGACATTGTGTCTCACAGGCGTGGACCGAACTGTTGGACGACGTGCACCAAACGCTTGGATTACCAGGAGGAAGGTACGATCATGAAGAATCGAGTTACTGTTCCGGATGTTGTGGCTGCCAAGGGCAAAAGAAAACTCTCCATGCTGACCGCGTACGACTACCCTACTGCACTGTGGGCCGACCAAAGCGGAGTGGACATGCTCCTGGTGGGAGATTCGCTGGCAATGGTCGTTCTCGGGCATGAAGACACCCTCTCGGTCGGAATGACCGAAATGCTTCATCACACTCGCGCCGTCACCCGGGGTGCGAAAAGAGCGCTGGTCGTCGGGGATATGCCCTTTATGTCCTACCAGGCGAGTATCGAACAGGCCCTGCTGAACGCCGGCCTGTTTCTCAAGGAAGCAAAGGCCCAGGCGGTAAAACTCGAAGGAGGCAGAAGGGTCGTTGCACAGGTCAAGGCCATGGTGGAAGCAGGCATTCCCGTGCAGGGGCACCTCGGCTTGACTCCCCAGAGCGCAGCCGTATTCGGCGGATTCAAGGTGCAGGGCAAGACCGCCGAAGCCGCCAAGGTTCTCATCGAAGACGCTCAGGCACTGACTGAGGCCGGCTGCTTCAGCATCGTGCTCGAAGCCATCCCGTCACCCATCGCCACGATGATCACCGAAAGCATTCCCATTCCGACCATCGGCATCGGTGCAGGACCGAATTGTGACGGCCAGGTCCTGGTGGTCCACGACGTACTTGGACTCTTCGACCGCTTCACGCCGCGGTTTGTCAAGCAGTACGCAAAGCTTGGAGAAGCGATGAAGGCTGCCATCACCCAGTACAGGGAAGATGTGGAAAAAGGCATCTTCCCCGGACCCGAGCACGGTTTTGCCATGGACGAAAAGGAAATGACCAAGCTGTCCGCTTCCTGAAAAAAGAAGTCATCCGGACAAGGCCCTAAGATCGAACCCGTTTCCACTCGTTCGCATAGGTCACTTTCACCTCCCCTGCGAATCATCGCACGGGAGGTGAACCGTTTGAGGCACCCGGTGGATTTTCAGCCAAGGGATGACGCCCCTGCCTGGAGCCTTTGCCTGTACTGCCCGAGGGCCATCAGAGGGAAACAATTGCGGTAGTTGTGATAGCGGATGTAGAAGTGCTTCGGAAAACCCGTCCCCGTAAAGTACAGCTCTTCCCATGTCCCATCAGCTTGCTGGGTGCGAACCAGGTACTGTATACCCCGGTATACCTCCGGCGATTTCTCCTCGCCGCATGCCAGAAGAGACATGATGGCCCAGGCGGTCTGAGAGGGTGTGCTGGGGCCCTGCCCTCGAAGTTCCGGGTTCTCGTATGAATCACACGTCTCCCCCCACCCTCCGTCCGGGTTCTGGTGGTCTTTGAGCCAGCGCACGGCCTTGCGGATACAAGGAGATTCGGGGGCTTCTCCGATGGAAATCAGGCCCTTCAAAACAGACCATGTCCCGTAGATGTAGTTTACACCCCAGCGCCCCCACCAGGCGCCGTCGGGTTCCTGAAGATCCAGCAGGTATTGGATGGCCCTTTGAGCACGGGGATGGGAGCGATCGTACCCGAAATAACCCATCGCCTCGATCACCCTGCCCGTAACGTCCGCCGTGGGATAATCCACCATGGCTTCCTGGTCGGCGAACGGAATCCTGTTCAGGATAACCATGTTGTTGTCCTTGTCGAAGGCGGCCCATCCTCCACATAAACTCTGCATGCTCAGGCACCACTCCATGCCTCTTTCCTTGACGCACGTGAGTCCATCGCAGCGGTCCGGGTTGAATCGGTTCAGGGTGCTCAGCACCACAGCCGAATCGTCCACATCCGGATATTGAGTGTTGATGAATTCAAAAGCCCAGCCGCCGGGAGGGCAGCAGTTTTTGACCTGCCAGTCGCCGCCGGTGGTGACCTGCTTTTCCATGAGCCATCGAGCGGCCTTTTGCACCGCAGGGTGATCGGTGGGTATGTCCGCATCGAGCAGGGCGAGGCAGGTGAGGGCGGTATCCCAGACCGGAGAGACGCACGACTGCATTCTCAACCCCTCTTCATCCTCGATGCAGAAATCCTCGAGAGCCTTCAAGCCCTTCCTGATCACCTCGTGGTCCAGCGGATACCCGAGATAATAGAGCGCAAGAACGGAATACACCATCGGGGGCTGAATTCCACCCCAGTCTCCACTCTCTTCCTGGTGCTCGAGTATCCAGGTTTCCGCTTCCTGAACCGCCCTGTTGCGCAGAGACCTGACGGGATTCCGTTCAAAGGCCTTGGCAATGCGGTCGAAAAGGAAAAAAAGCTTATGGGTGCAGGACTGAAATCTCCTGCAGGTACCGGAGGAATCCGAAACATAGAGCTCGCGCACCCCGGATTCCTCGGGCAGAGTATATCGGGGCCGTATAGCCAGCACGATGGAAAGCGGCACCACGGTGCCCCTCGCCCAGCTGCTGAACTCGTAGATGTTGAAGTAAAAATGCGGAGGCAGCAGGACCAGTTCGACCGGCATGGACGGCACGTTATCCCACGGGTATTGACCAAAGAGTGCCAGCCATATCTTGGTAAAAACGCGGGCCGATTCGATGCTTCCATGATCGAGAATAAACTGCCTCGCTCTGCTCATAGCATCCGACTCAGGATCTTCACCGGCAAGCTTCAGGGCGAAATAGGCTTCGATGGTCGTGCTCAGATTGCCGCCGTCGCCATAGTACAACCCCCAGGCTCCGTTCGGCATCTGCTTGTTGAGCAGGTATCTGACCATGCTTCTTTCAGCGGCGGGATTCTTCAGATCCAGGATCCGCAGAAGCATAACATACTCGGCCGTGATGGTTACATTCGATTCCAGTTCCGCCCACCAGTAACCATCGGAGTGTTGAGTGCGAAAGTAATACTCGCACGAGTTCCGGATCGCCGTCTCAATCTTTCTGACCCACGAACTGTGGACACCCGAATACTGAAGGTGCTGAAGATCGTCGGTCTCGGTCCCTTCCCTCGCATACCAGTCTCCCCTGGATGGAGAAACGTTGGCCGTCGTTGAGGATTCAGAATCTTTACAGGCTCCCCGATCCTCCCAGTCAAATTCGTGTTCGAGGAGTTCAGCCATGTTTTCGCGTTTACCTGTAATTGGATTCATCCATTCACCCAAATGAGGTTGAGAGCCTTGCTGATCCGTTACGCCAGTATGCGGATGGAGAAAACACGCACATTCAAGCCCCGACTTCACTTTCCGCCGGAACCGCTCCACGCACCGCGCCTCGATCCCCGGCCTGTAACCGTTACTTAAGTAGACAGTACTTATAACATTTTGAAGATTTTCTCAAGTAAACTCGAAAGTATTGATGAATAACTCGCTAAACCCTTTGCGTTTCCAGGCAGATATGCAGCCGGGAGTCTCAGGTCGACACCCTGGCGCGGCCCCAGAGGAGCGACACAAAGAAGAACAGCGATGCCACCAGGATGACAGTGGCTCCTGAAGTCAGATTGAAAGCGTAAGAAAGCCACAGGCCGGTAAAGGAAAAGATACAGCTCAATATCGTGGAAAACACCATCATCCAGGCGAGAGAGACACTGAATTTCTCGGCAATATAAGGCGGTATCGTAAGCAGTGCGATAACGAGGATAAGCCCGACCACACGGATCACCATCACCACGGAAAGGGCCATCAGGCCGAGGAGAATAAAATAGAGAGTCTTCACGGGAACGCCCATTGTCTGAGCGAATTCCTCGTCAAAGGACATGGCGAGAAATCCGTTGTAGAAAAACGCGACCACCGCCACGATGACGACATCGAGTACGACCATCATGATCAGATCGTCCGAGGGAACGGCAAGGATACTCCCGAAGAGATAGCTCATCACATCCACGCGATACCCGGACGTCAGATCGATGAGGATGATACCGACGGCCATACCCAGGGCCCAGAGAACGCCGATGATGGTGTCGGCTCGCTGCTTGTTTCGAAGAGTGACCGTCGCCATGACCGCCGCTATGACCAGGGAAAAGACAGCAGCGCTGAAAGTCGGCGAAATACCCAGGAAAAACGCGATGCCGACTCCCCCGTAGGCCGCATGCGCAATGCCCCCGGAAATGAAAACGATGCGATTCACCACCACCAGGGTGCCAATAATGCCGCAGGCAACACTTGCCAGCAATCCTGCCCACAGGGCATTGCGCATGAACTCGAATTGAAGTGCTTCCAGCATCCCGCTAATCCTCGTGCCTGCGCAGGACCCGGTGCGGCATTCCATGCGCGACGAGTTCAACAGGACAATGATAGGCCATTTCCATCATTTCATCCGTGATTTCAGCCGCATCATGATAGTAGAGCGTCTGGTTGAGGCAGGCGACCGATTTGACATAGCTGGAAAGTACGGCCATATCGTGGCTGACCACCACGATGGTCATCGATGTGTTCAACTCCTTGAGGAACTCGAACAGCTCCGTCTGGAATTCCTTGTCGACGCTGGCCGTCGGTTCATCCATGAAGAGTATGGCAGGGTTTGCGGCCAGGGCCCTGGCAATAAAAACACGCTGCCGCTGCCCACCCGAAAGTCTGCCGACGGGCCGGTGGCGGTAATCCCACATCTTCACCCGCTCCAGCGCCTGCCTGGCCAGCAGCCTGTCCGTCGCAGAATACCTCCACCCAGACCCCAGAGCGGCAAGCCTTCCCATCAGAGTCACATCCATGACCGAAATGGGAAATTCCTTGTTTATGTTCGTATCCTGGGGAACATACCCGATCTTGTGAGCCATCTCCCCGGGATGTTTACCGAAAAGAAGTACGCTGCCTTTTCCCGGTTTGAGGATTCCAAGCAGGATCTTCAGCAGAGTGGTCTTGCCTCCCCCGTTTGGACCCATGACAGCAAGGAACTCCCCTTTTCGAATCTCAAGATTCACATCCCGAAGCACAGGATGCCCGTCATAGGCAAAACTCACATTCCTTACTTCGACCGCCAGGTCCTCCATAATCTGCTCCGTGTTCCCGGATGCGACCCGGAAACGCTCCTTCCATTCACCTTTCACCTGCCCTCATGAGGAAAAATCACGCCGGGCCTTGTATCCATACTCCATTTCGGATTCAAATGCCAGTTGCATGAAAGTACTTCATCCCCCTTCTCCCGCTGAATATAATCATCCGGAGCCACAGTGCCCATTTCTTCCTTATCGCAGGGGGTTCACGAGTTCTCCTCCCGCCACCGTGGGAACGACGCCGGACGAGTTGCGTGATGAATGTTTCGCCCCTGCCATCGGAGCAACATCCGGGGCAACGTCCTGCAGGCACATTGAAAACCATCGGTTCCATGGTACATGGTTTCAGAATCGGCCTGACCCAATGGATGCCGAAGAACCCATCCCTGCAACGAAAACCCACCCGCGGGGCGAATGACATGCCGCAGGGGCGAAAAAAGATGGCCTGCCTGCATCCGTCCTCTTCCCATGATGACAAACACCCGGCTCATGTCTTAGAATAGTACGCAGGGTCTGTATCCGGAAAAAATTTCAACGAATGCCCGTGATGCCGGGCGGATGGCCGCTGCAAATCCCGGTCGACACGCCTGCGCAGTCGTGTGCCGGAACGGGAATGGAAAGAAGAGAAATCCGACAATTGCAGGGCAGGCTGATCCGCTGGTTTACGCAAAACCAGAGGCCTCTTCCATGGAGGGAAAGCTATCTCCCGTACGGGATTTGGATCTCCGAGATCATGCTGCAGCAGACCCGGGTCGATACGGTGGTCCCTTACTATCTGCGGTGGATGCAGCGTTTTCCCGGTGTTCGATCCGTTGCCCGGGCAGGCCAGGACGAGCTGCTCAAGCACTGGGAGGGCATGGGGTATTACTCGCGCGTTCTGAACATTCACCGGGCGGCAGGAATCCTCATGGATCGCCACGGAGGCGAGTTGCCCCGCAATTATCACGATTTACTTGAACTTCCCGGGATCGGCCCCTATACCGCGGCGGCGATCCGCAGCCTGGCTTTCAATCTCGATGAACCCCTGGTGGATGGGAACGTCGAGAGGGTTTTCAGCCGCCTTTTCAACATGGAAGCCCCGGTGAAGTCTCGGCAGAGCCAGGCATATATCCGGAACATGGCCTCGGACATCCTCCCCTCGGGCAAGGCAAGGTTCTTTAACCAGGCACTCATGGAACTCGGCGCTACAGTGTGCACTCCGAGGAGGCCGGGATGTCTGCACTGCCTGGTCGCCCCCCATTGCGAAAGCCTCAGGCTCGAAATCGTGCACCGGAGGCCCGTGCCCGGAATACGCAGGAAGATCGTTCCCGTGCAGGTTGTCGTCGGAGTCATCGAACAGGACGGAAAAGTCTTTATCCAAAAGCGCCCATCAAGAGGGCTTATGGCCGGTTTATGGGAATTTCCCGGAGGAAAGATCGAAAACGGAGAAACACCCGAAGAAGCTCTTGCCCGCGAGATGAACGAGGAACTGGGCCTGCGGGTGCAGTGCGTAAGGAAGATCGCCTCCATCGAACACAACTACACCTCCTTCCGCGTTTCACTGCACGCCTACGCATGCACGGCCGACCCCCGGGACGGAGCTCCCGCTCTTCGCTGTGCCTCCGATGCCCGCTGGGTCGATCCGGGCGATCTCGACAACTACGCCTTCCCGGCTGCGAATCGCAGGCTGATCGATATCATCCGAAAGAATCCTTGAACGAAAAGAAGGGAGACATTCAGAAATGTTCCATACCCTCATGAAGGTCGTTTCTCTGGGAGCTCTCATCTGGACCGTCGCCGGCTGCGCGACCACGAGCCCCGTCTCGCCGGGCTCCCCCCTCGACACCGCCGGAGGATTCGCCGTCGACGAGATCATCGAAACCGTTACGGCCAGGACTCTTTCCCGGGAAACGCTTTTCAGCGCCCTGGCAGACTCCCGCATCGTCTATGTCGGGGAAACGCATACAGGAAAGGAAGACCACCGCGTTCAGATCGAGATCCTGAAAGGAATGCACCGAAAGAATCCATCCATCGTCCTCGCCCTGGAGATGTTTCCCAGAAACGCACAGCCTGCCCTCGACCGTTATTCGGCCGGGATCACATCCGAGGATGAACTCATCGCAGAAAGTCGCTGGGCCACGGTCTGGGGATACTCTTTTGATCTCTACCGGGATATCCTCGAATTTGCCCGCAGGGAGCGGTTAAGGATCGCAGGGCTCAACGCGCCCAACGAGATTGTCAGCAAGATCGCGCAATCGGGCATCGAATCCCTTTCACATGAAGAACGCATGGAGGTGGCCCGGGATTTCAACCTGGACGATCCAGCCAACAGGGAGCGGATTCGCAGGGAATATGACCAGCATATCCGGGGAAGCATCCGGGATTTCGAGAGCTTCTACGAGGCTCAGTCGGCATGGGAAGAGACCATGGCCGAGACCCTTGCGGACATGATCCTCGCCCTGCCTCCCGAGGCGCAGGTCGTCGTGCTGCTCGGCAAGGGGCACATGACAAATCGGCTGGGAGTACCCGCGATGACCTTCCGAAGAATCGCCCACACCTTCACCACCATAGCTCCCGTTCCCGTCAACTATCCGTACAGCCTGTTCAACCCGGACATCGCAGAATACATCTGGGTTACGGACAAGGCCGAAATGCCTCACCGGGGCAGGCTGGGCATACTGATCCGTCTGCACGATTCGGGAAGCGGCCTCGAAGTGCTCGGCCTGACACCGGAAGGCCCCGCAGCCACGGCGGGTATACTCCAGGGGGACATCCTCGTCATGATCAACGGCACCCCCGTAAACAGCCTTGAAGACCTGCACAGGGCCATGGTCCACCAGAAAGAAGGGCCGCATGTTTTCGTCATTCGAAGAAACGGCGAGGAACGGACGATGAAGGTCAACGTCGCCCGCTGATGATGTGAACAGACCGCACCGGCGCACGGCCTCCAGGTTGTTTCTCAGATGTCCAGGATCACCGTGGCCCGCCAGCCGCCGGGTGTCTCCTCCACGGCAAACCGGTGCAGGGTCACAGCCTTCACGTCCACCACCAGGTCGTGTTTGCCGGGGTCGAGTTCCTCGCCCCTGGCATCGGCGGTCAATGTGTAGAGCCCGTTCGACTGCTCGATTTTCAGTCCATCGATTCGCAGCAGGAGCTTTTCGGCGTCCTTGTAGTAGATGAGCTCCTGCAGCAGTTCGAAAAGCAGCATGTCCACGGCATCGGCTTCCACCCTGATGGACCTGTGATCCACTTCATCGATTGTACTCAGGTCGCCCACCATCACGTTCATGGTGGCTTCGGCCGCCGCCTTGAACGTCTCTTCGAGGCTCTCCCCCCATGCATGGAATGCTACATCCGCCGTCGCGATGTCGTCCAGGTATTCAAAGGGCATCTTGGAGCTCACATTCTTTCAGTCGAGCCAGGATTTCGCCGCGGACATTCTCGAGGCGACGGCCGATAAAGACGAGCTGAGTCGTATCGGCATCGAATTTCTCCAGGTCGGAACGTCCGACGACGTAATTGAACAGGTACGTCGAGTCTCTGAATCGCACAAATCCCTTGGCTCGATATACGGATTCCGGCAGACCGGCGACAAGCCTGTAGAATCCGGTGCTGTCCAGGGGAGCCTCGGTGGTAAACGAGAAGGACTCGAACGCCGGTTCGCCGTGGTGAGTAAGAGGCAGGGACCTTTTCTCGAAATCAAGGCCGAAGAGGACATACGGATCGATATCGCATCCCACGGTCTTGAAAGACAGCACGTTCCGGTTGAATTCACGGATCCGGGATTCCACTTCCCTGATCTCTTCGTTGGTCACGAGGTCGATCTTGTTGATGAGCACGATATCCGCGGCGGAAAGCTGCGCCCGCATGGTCTGGCTCACGTAGGGATGCCTTGTGCTGGCGTAGGCGTCCACGATGAAGATAACGCTGTCCAGGCGCACCTCCGGGAGGTTGTCCTCGACTTCATAAACCAGGGCGTCGGCCTCGGCCACGCCGGTGGCCTCCACCACGATAACCTCCGGCTTCGCCCTTGCAATCACCTCCCGCACCGCCGCCTCGAATTCGCCCGTCAGAGAACAGCATACGCACCCGCCCGTCAACTCGATGATGTCCACGTTCATACCGCGGATCACCCTGCTGTCGACGGCAACTTCACCGAACTCGTTCATCAGGACGGCAAAACGCTTTATGCCGCTGTGCAGTATTCTTTTCAGCAGCGTGGTTTTCCCACACCCGAGAGATCTCGTGATCAAAACGACCGGTGTTCTGTAACCCATATGCTGTGCCTGATGACTCCCTTCTCCAGGATCATCCGGGGAAAGGCGTTCTATCCCTTCACATTCCCGACCGGAGCGAACCGCGCCACCCGCCTGCTGATCCCGGCCAGTTCCGTAGCCTTCACCACGTTGTCGATGTCCTTGTACGCAGGCCCCGCCTCTTCCGCCAAGCCCGCATACGAAACGGTGCGAACGTAGATTCCCCTCCCCTCCATGTCCTGCTGCAGCTTTTTGCCCTGAAACATCTTCTTGGCCTGCCGGCGGCTCATGGTCCTGCCGCTTCCGTGTGCCGTGCTGAAAAAGGTCTGGGCTCCCGTTTCAACTCCCGCCAGCAGGTACGAACCCGTCTCCATGCTTCCCCCAAGGATCACCGGCTGGCCCGTCTTCCTGTAGATCTCCGGCAGCTCTTCGGCCCCGGGGCCGAACGCCCTGGTCGCCCCCTTACGATGGACAAGCAGCTGCCTTTTCTGACCATCCACCACGTGGGTCTCGATTTTCGCCGTATTGTGGGCCACGTCGTAGACCTGCCGCAAACCCAGGTCGGCAGGATCCTTGTGAAAGACCTCGGAGAAAACCTCCCGCACCCGGTGCAGGATGACCTGCCGGTTGGCGAAAGACATGTTGATGGCGCACTTCATGGCGGCAAAGTAGTCCTGGCCTTCCGGCGAATGGAATGGCGCACAGGCCAGCTCCCGGTCCAGGATCCTGATCCCGTATTTTTTCTCCATGACCTTGAGGAACAGCTGCAGGTAGTCCGTCGCCACCTGGTGACCGAACCCGCGGCTCCCGCAGTGGAACATCACCACCACCTGGTCGGGCACCGTCAGCCCGAATGCCCGGGCCAGCTTTTCATCGTAGATGTTCTCCGGCTTCAACACCTGGATCTCCAGGTAATGGTTCCCGGATCCAAGGGTCCCTATCTGCTTGAAACCACGCTCGACGGCTTTCCTGCTGATCTTGGATGAATCCGCTCCCGGGATGCATCCCATTTCCTCGGTGCGTTCGAGATCCTCCTTCCAGCCGTAACCGTTCTCCAGGCACCACCGGGAGCCCAGTTCCACGGCTCGACGAAATTCGTCCTGGGATATCTTCACAAATCCGCTGCTCCCGACACCGGCTGGAACTCGAGCAAACAGCCGATCTACAAGATCCCGGAGGTGCGGCTTCACCTCCCCGTACGACAGGTTGGTCAACACCAGCCTCATCCCGCAGTTGACGTCGAAACCTATCCCTCCAGGCGATATGACGCCGTCTCTCACATCCATCGCCGCCACGCCGCCAATGGGAAAACCATACCCCCAGTGGCCGTCCGGCATGCAATAGGAATACTTGACTATTCCCGGCAGGGTGGCCACGTTCGTCACCTGCTCGATCACCCCTTCATCCATTTCCTGAAGAAGCTTCTCCGTCGCAAAAATCCGCGCGGGGACACGCATGCCCTCTTTGTACGTCACCGGGATTTCCCATATCGTGTCCGAAATTCTGTTGAAATCCTTGATCGAAGCCACGACCGCCATTCCGCTTTCTTCGACCTTCGCGGCGCTCCCGCCACAAGGTGTCGATTCTATAATCCGGTACGATTCGTCGATCCCAGCCCCCGGGCGAGGAGTCCAAAGCCCTGTGCCGGAATAGCCCGAGCGCGGTGGAATTCCAGAATCCGCCGCAGAACCTCGATTCGCGCCTTCACACTCGTGGCGCAAAACAGCCCTTCGAAGACTCCCGCAGCGCAATACCCAATTCCACCGTGTTCACTTCATAACTATATTGCCTGCCGCATGCTTTGTCCACTGCGCCCCGGCTTCCCGCGTCCCCCGCCACATCAGGCTCCCCCTCCCGCAAATTCAGGAAAAACATGGCGAAGACGCCACACCGCCAGGCGCAACGCACGGCTTCGATCCCGCCGGATGCGGCATGGTACGTCATTGTGTTCCAAACCACTTCCCGGACCGACACCCGAACCGGACCGGCGGATCTCCCGGCTCTCCTGTCGGTGGTTTGACCTCGTGAGGACTGAAGTAAAGCGCGATGGGCTGCTTCCGGGCTGAAGAGCCCCAGGACGGTGATGAAACAGGCGCCATACTGCGAACAGTCGCAACCGGGCAGGCGAGAATGGATTGCCGTCCATGTCTGTCCCGGCGGCAGTTCATACCCCGAGATCCTCCCTGTATGCGCGAATCAAGCGCCCAATGGGTTTGCGGCGGCGTCTCGCCTGGGTGGGATCCCGCAGGGGCTTTACTCAACATCGTCAATCTCACAACGTTATCAGTCTCACAGCAGTGTCATTGCCTCCACAACGTACTTGCCCACAACGTCATTCATGGTTGTACTGCCCTGCAGCATCTTTGAGCCCGGCCGCGTTGCTCGGCCCTTTTTCGAGATTCAACCAGCTCGACGGCAATCTCCATAGGTCTGCTGCGCCTGACAACCCGTGATAGGATGCCCTGTCGACGATAGAATGCCCTTGACAGCCTCCGGGATGAATGAAAAACTGCTCCATCAGATAGAAGTTGTTCATGATCTGAATCTGTCCCCGGACGGTCTCATTGATGAGATGCGACGCCCGCATGAGGCGCCCGAGATTCGAGACTTCACCACCGGCAAGGTCTGAATTCCTGCAGTTCCCGCTCTGGCAGGAGTGGATCACTCCATGACCCACCCGCACCGTAAGGCGATAAAACTGCTGGGGGTTAAAACCGGCGCCCGGAAATCCGCCTCCACTGCAGCTTCTGCATGGCCTGCCTGCCGCTGCTTCGCCTTTGCCGTTCTACTGCTTCTCTTCCTCACAGGCGCGGCTGCCGCCGAATCCGCCGTACCCGATCCACTCCCGAGAACCGGTGAGATCATCTCCAATCCCCAGGCTGCATATACCTTCGCCGGCTGGGATCAGCTGGGAGTGGCTCTCGGGGTCCCCGAAGACCTTGGGCTGCGCCTGGGCGGCTTTTTCATTTCGGAATTCAACCATATTGCCTCGGGCGGAGTCGACCCGGACACCACCCTGGCCAACCTGGCCCTTGGACTCCACGCATCCCTCGACACGAACAAGGCCTTCTGCATTCCGGGCGGGACACTGGGCATCGAATTGCTGGAATTCACCGGGGGCGCGGTCAACGATTCAGCCGGATCCGTGCAGCTGCTCACGACCATGGACGGACCTCCGCCGCGCACCCGCCATGAACTCATGCAGCTGTGGTGGCGTCAGAGCCTGTTCGACAACAAGCTGATCTTTCACATCGGCAAAATGAACGGCTCCGGCACCTTCGGGAATCTCCAGGTCCCGGTCATCATCGGCGACAGGCAGCTTCAGGACGGAGACATCACCAACCTGATCTTCGTGCCGGTCGGCCTCAACCCCACCCTCTTCGGCAGGCTTCCGTCCTATTACAACACCGGTTACGGAGCGGTGGTGCACATCGCCCCCACCGAATCCCTCTACTTTTCCTACGGTCTCTACGACGCCAACGCCATACGAGGCGTCCAGACAGGGATCGAATGCCTGCCGACCCTTAACAGCTACAAGCTCCACATCGGAGAAGCAGGGTATTCCTGGCGTGTCGGCGAAAGAAGGAAGCCGGGCAGAGTCGGCATTGGAGGCTGGTACCAGACGGGGGAGCTCTACGCGCCCGACCTCACCACCGAAGACGGCGCAGCCGGCTTCTACCTTTTCGCCCACCAGCGGCTTTGGTACAAGCATCCGGACATCGACAACGCCGGCATCATCGGCTACTTTCAACTGGCTCATACCGATTCGCATACCCAGGCGGTCAACACCTACCTCGGCTCGGGCCTCACCGCCCTGCGCATGGTGCCCGGCCGGCCCGCGGACCAATTCAGCCTGGGGATCGCCTGGTCCTGGCTCAACGACAAGCCCGGCGCCGGCTCGTTCTTCTTTCCCGATGTGGTGTCGCGGTCGAAAGACCTGGGTGAAAGCGAATTCATGATGCAGTTCGTCTACCAGACGACGTTTTTCTTCAAGCTGCCCCGCGGCTTCTGGTCTCTCAGTCCGGTGATCGGGTACACGCATATCCCCAGCCCGGGGCAGCGTCCGGATCTTCCCGCGGCCAACGTAATCAGCCTGCGGCTGATCACCCTGTTTTAAAAGGCTCTCTTCACCCTCGAACTCTTGCGGGGTGTCGTACCATTGAACCTGGATTCACACTTCAGCGGTATTGGCACAGGCCGTTCGTCCCCGGCTATTCCAAAGGCCCTGCAGGAAGACTTCACGTCTCCAGGCCTCGGCGTCCCGGGTGGGAGGATTCATCTTCGGTGATCGTGTAACGTTTTTCTTCGGAATACAGCAGGGTTCCCGCAGCGACTCACCCGTCCGGGAAGAAGAAGGCGACGCGTGGGATCGATGCCGACAAAGCTACCGTGGGAGACGGAAAATGACTCAAACAGTCCATGCCTTTATACTCACCCAGGGCATCATCTGCGCCATCCTCAACATGATCCTCAACCCGTCCATTGCGTGGCTCGCCAACCGCCAGATGAACTTCGTGCCGCTCACCGGCGACAACAGCATGGTCATCGATACGGCCATAACGTCCATCGTCATGCCTTTCCTGGTGACCCTGTTCACCACCTCCGGTGTGCGCAAGGCGCTTCGAACCGGGACGATCGAGGCCGAACCGGGTTATCCGAGGCCGGATTCGTTCCTTTCACGCCTGCCCACCCGAGCCTGGACTCTCGGCCTGCTCCTCGGGATCCTGTCGGCCTGCATCACCGCCCCGCTCACCGTGGTCGTCTTCTCCAATCTCGGTTTCACCGGCCTTCCGTTCACCTGGTTTGCCTTCTTCAAAGCCGCCTACACGGGCCCCCTGAGCTTTCTGCTCACGCGCTGGGTGATCCTGCGACAGCTGCTCCACCACCGCGTGGAAGCCCGGGCCGTGGTTTGACGGGCGGGGGAATGAGGCGGGGGAGTGCCTGACGGCTGTGCGGCAGGGAGCCAAGGGCGGGCGGCACAGCCTGATCAGAAAGATGGTGAACAACGTCGGAGTCCGGTGCTTGGTCAGGCCGCCTTTAGTGGGGGCTGCAGCTCCGGGCTGAACGCATTCTTGAGTTGTATGACATTTATTCCACCCTATCCATTCGCATCATTCCTCGATGGTCCGCTCGATGTCCGCTTCATCGAGCGGCTCTTCCACCGCATTGCGCAGCCAGGATGGATCGAAACCAGCAGCCGATGAACCCTCGATGCGGATTCGCACCTTGGCGCCGTCGGACTTGTCGGCCAGGTTCGCGATGGCCGGAAACGCCTTGAAGACCTGATCTCTGGTCGCCTCGAATGTCAGGGAAACTCGTTTCCTTCGACGAGCAGTTTCCGGGTCTGTCGTTGTCGAGCCAGAACCAGTCTCCACTCCGATTTCTTTAACACCCTCTTGCATATTCGGAGTCGAAAGCAAGCCCGGTTCAATGCAGTCTGCGTCGGCGGGGCGAGTCGCAGGAACATCTGGAACCCCCGCCGGCATCATGAGGAAGCCGGAATCGAAATCGACCTCGTCATCGGCAATGGAACGGCCAAGAATCAGCTTGTCGCGGCTTACCTGGTATTTCCCGTCCGGACCAAGAACGGGACTGCCTCCGCTCGCATAGGCGAAGACGCTTTCAGATACACCGCGAGCGATCCCCTTGCGCAGGACGGATGCGGATTCCAACCGGGGCGGCGCAATATCCCGGAAAAATGACTCGAGGACATCGGATGCCTTGATGCCCATGAGCGGCGGCTCCCCCTCGACCAGGGATTCGCCGAGCCGCACTCGCTCGGCGATTTTCCGCGGAGTCACCGATCCGTGAATGCGCGGCGTTCCCACGCTGGTGAGAAGCTCCATGATCCGCTCGTGAACGCCAGTCGCCTGAAGCGGTCGACCGCCCCGTTCCACTTTCTCTAGTTCCAAATCGCCGTCCTGGACCCGAGGCAACCAAACAGCCGTGTAAAGCTCCCGGAAGCATGACTCGGCGGCAGCCTGCTCGGTGCGTTTCCTCTCCCGGAGTTGATCAAGCTGGTCCTTGGTGAGTCGAAGTTGCTGCTTCTTGGCTTCCACACGGTCGATGGCCAGGAGATACCGGACGGCACGCCGCAAAACCTCGATTTGTTTCTTTTCCGGTATCGCAAGTCCCAGCCCGTTGCGGAAGCGCCGGGGACGGTCCCCGTATTTCGTCAGGTACTCCTTGGCCTGACGTTCTTGTTCCGATCTTCCCTCGGCGGCGAATTCAAGGGGCAGGTAGGCAACGAGAAAACGGGGGTCCTCATCTGGAATGTCCTGGCTCTTCGCCGGCCACACAATGGCTGTGTGGTGTCCGGCCAGGCGGGCATCCAGTATTTCCTTGATCTGGCTTCGGACCGGGCCGTGACCACGAGCCTGAGAATCCTCGCGGGCAACGGTCTGCTCCGCGTCCTCGATCAGCTTGGTGACATTCGGGTCCTTCTTGAAGCAGTACCGGACACCGTCGTAATGCAGGTACAGGCATGTATTACGGAGCTCGGATAAGACGGCGGTGGCCGTGATGTTGTCCAGGTCGGGACCGACGCAGGCCGCAAGCAGTTCGTTTTCCGTAACGCCGGGCGGCAGTGTCTCGTCGCTGCCCGAGCCCTCACGCCTTAACCCGCCAAACGAATACAGAAGGATAGCCGTGGCAATGCGCGTGGCAGGTTTCACGCTGGCAAGCGCGGGAGTCTCTCTCGCCATCCGGTCGTCAATTCGTTTCGCCCGCGCGTTCGGACCGTCGATATCCGCCGTGATGACCGGGTCGTAGTCGTTCTGTACCCCGAGCTCTTTAAGCATCTTCACTCGGACATCCACGTCCTTCACCGGTACGTCTCCGGGCCCGAGAAGCGCCTTGGCCCCGCCGTTCTTCTTGAGGGAATGCATGCAGGAGGCGAGAAAGCGCAGGGCGCCCCGTGTCCTCTGGAAGGCATCCACCGCGGTCCAGCGTTCCCTCATGATGTCGATGAGCGCGGGATGAAACGGATACGCCGCCCGCATCCGATCACGCAGCAGACGGCCTTCCTCCTCGGCCTGCTGGCGCTCGGACGGGGTCTCGGCATGGGCACGCTGCATGCCGGTCACGACGTCCTGATATGCCGTGGAAACTTCAGTCGCTGAGGAAGCGTCGGGAGCGCCGCCCAACAGACGCCGCTGAAGGATCGGAAGGACCTCATCGCCCGAGACCGGTTCCCTGAGCTGATCCACGCGAGATGCGAGCTTGTCGATCTCGGCAAGCAGCCCGACATTGCCCAGGGCTTCCCTGGCGCTCCAGGTGAGGGAATAGACGAGCGCGGCCTTCTCGCTACCGGCCACCTCGACGGTCAGATTCTGGAAGAAATCCTTGGCCTGACGCTGTAAGGTGGAATCGAGAACGCTGACCGCCGCGGACCGCTCCATGTACTTGAGCACTTCGTCGAGGAGGATCAGAACCGGCCTGCCGCCAGCCCCCTTGGTGAGCAGATCGCGGGTCACATCCCCGCCCGGAGCGACGCGATCCTTGTCGTGATCGGCCACCAGGGGAAAGGCCTTTTCAGGGTCGATCTGCCAGGCAATCCACCCCCACATGGTCTGGATCGTGCGGCCGTCATCCAGCGTCTTGCCGTTACGGGCATCGAATTTCTCGCCGTCGAAAACCGCCACGGCCACATTGCCGGGTCGGGCGAATTCCTTAGCCTCCGAGATGCCGTCCAGCGCCTCGCGCCTTCGCGCGGCATGGAACAGCGACGCCAGGGTGTGTGACTTCCCGCCGCCGAAGGGCACCCGGAGTTTCAATACCCGATTGTAACCAGGCTTGCCGGAAAGGGATGCCAGCACTTCGTCCAGGAGCTTTCGCAGATCGGCCGTGAGGTATGTCGCCCGAAAGAAGGCCTCCGGGTCCCGGTTGACCACGGGAACGTTTGGGTCACCTGCGGCGATGGCTCCGAGATCGATGGCGAACACCGCCTCGGTCAGCGCACCCGCTTCCACGTCGGGATGGAGCTTGACCAGGTCGGTCCAGGGACGAAGTGCATGTGTGGTCATATCAACTCCTCATTGATGGTATTATCTTTAACCTCCAACGCCGCCCAGATCGTGAGCAGGAGTTCGGCATCATCGATCAACCGATATTCCGGTTGCCGTCCGCTCAGCTTAAGGCTCTCCTCAAAGATGATTGGGACACCGTCGCCCCGTTTTTCCATGAGAAAACGCCTGCCGATCTGCCCGGATGAATCAGCGATCGGGCACTTGGCCAGAAGAGAGGTAATGAGTTCATTGCGCGTAGATTGGCGCAAAGCGATGCTGTCGATGGTCACGGTGTTCGGCAACCCACCTGGCGAGTAAAGCTCCAAGCGGTCATCGAACATGAACAGCCGGATTTTCGAACCATGAACCGCGTAGTCACGGTGCGCGACGGAATTGACCACTGCCTCAAACACGGCGCGTATACTGAACTGAGGGATTTCAGTCCGTTCGGGTGTTTTGCGAGCCGAAACAATCATGTTTTTACGGACAAATGTCAAAGCCGCCTGAACCTGTTCATCCAGGGGGCCGGTAATATCCTGGGCATCAATCTGATAGTTCGAGTCCTGGCGAATACCACGGTAACGAACCGCCTGGATGAAAGCCCCAGGGAGCCATCGTTCCGGGTGATGCGTGCAGAGCAGCACCCCTGTCACGCTGGCGCGTTCATGCCCGGAGTCGTCAGTCGTCAGTAGTCGCATCTTGCGCAGGGTCACGATATCATCTGTTCCCGCGCCTGCTGTGAAGCGCTTGTAAAGGGCTTTGTCAAGATCATCCAAACTTGTTTCCGGCACGGCCTGCTCATCAAACCGTATAACCCTGGCCTGGCTTCTCTGCTGAAAAAGACGAGCCAAAAGCTCAGGGGAAAGCTTGCGTTTCGAGCTACCTTGGCGATGAAAATATCCCCCCGGGCTTTCGTGAACGAAAAGGCTTTTGGGGATTTCCACCTTCAAAACCGGCTGCAGATGGCCTGTGCTGTCGGGCAGTTCCATGCGAAAAGTCCGAAAGACCACCGAAGGCCTAATCGTGTCATTGCATATTTCATAGATATATCGTTCGACCAATTCCAACCGCTCAATAGGAATGCCAACGACCTCTTTTGTTTTGTCATCCACTCCAAGCACCAGGACTCCATCCGCCGTATTGGCCATAGCGGCAATCTCGTCGGCAAGGTCATCTCGTTTGGGTTCGGATACCCGACCTCCGCGGAATTTGACATCTTTGTACTCGAAGGAGGTGTCTTCCCCCAACCTGATCTTCTTGATCAATTCCTCAGGGCTATCGTACACTTCTTACCTCCAGAGCGATGCGGCGGTATCGTTGTTCAAAAGCCTTTTCACCGCCTTCCATGACATCGCAGATGATTTTCCTCACAGCTTTTTCCTGCAAGGAACCGCTCGAATCGATCTGCGTTTGGCCGTTGCGCGCCACTAAGGCGACAACCAGTTCGGCGTCTCCGTTCACAACGATATTGGCATTGTGTGTCACGACGATCACCTGCCGCCTTTGCTTGATGTTCCGAAGTTGGGTCACAATAAGGTCATAGATCAGATGGTTATCCAGGTCGTCTTCCGGCTGGTCGAGAACGATCGGCTCTTTTCCATAAGAAAGCAGGAAGGCGAGCAGCGCTGCCGTTTTTTGACCGGGAGACCCTTCCTGAATGGATCGGAATCCTGAGCCATCTCCCGATGTGCTGTACTCTACCCTCAAAGAATCCTCCGGAAACCAAAGGTCCAGCCGGTCATACGTCTCGGGAGGCAGTCTTGCGAGGTGTGCGGCGAATCGCTGATCTCTAAGAGACGCCGATGTGGTCTTGCCTGCGGAAATCGCCTTGACCCTCTGCTTGAGCACATGCAGATTTCGCTCAAAAGTGTCGGCATCCGGATTTCTTGAATAAAGATCACCAAGCAGGCCCTCTCCATTGTCTACCTTGCCGATGTCTCTCTCAAAACCGCCCGACTCTCGTTGTATGAGTCTCCTGAATTCTTCTTCCACGGTTTCGCGAGCGCCGTAAGAAACCACCTCGATACGGACATATGGGTTCCCTCCGAGGACCTTTGTCAAGAATGCTTTTCTTCGGCTTGTCAGGTTGCGTCTCATCTCAAGGAGATGTGCAAGGCTCTGTTGCGCCTCTTTCTGGATCGTGTCGATCTGCTTTGCCCGGGATTCAAACTCCTTCAACCGCGCTTCGAGCATCTGCCTGAGTTGCACCAGTTCGCCATAGGCCGAAGGGTCGCCTGCCGCCTCTTTGGCAAGCTTTGTACGCAACTGTTCATATCCCTCAATGGCCTTCTTGACGGCCTGAGCCCATGGGGAGGCTTCCTGTTCCGATGACCATTTTGAGAGGATACTATCAAGCCTTTTTGCCGATTCTTCCAGGTCATCGCGGACTTGTTGAATGTCGCGGAGGGTGCTTGATACTTTTTCAAGAAAATCTTTTTCTTCAGGCTTACCCTGATCGAACGATGCCGCATCCATGGGCTCCGGAACAATTTCTTGAGCGATCCCTCGTATTCGCTCTCCTGCGTCGGCCCAGGATTGATTCCACTCCTCCACTGCCCGTTGCTGGCGCAGCCGTCTCTGATATTCCCTAAGGATGTCTGCATGGCCGGCCTGTTCAAAAACCGCCAGCTTGTGCTGAACATCCTTCAATTCGCCGCGCAACCTCTGCTCATCCGATAACCCGGTCTCGATCTCCCTTGCCTTGGCCCTTAGTGACAGAAACCGGGACTCCTCCGCTTTCCATTCATTTTCCCAGGAGCGTCGATCCACCTCGGGGCCTTCATCGACAATCTTGAGAAGCGCAAGGGGCGCCTTGGCCAGTTCGTAGATTTGCTTCTGGCTGTAGATGCGAACTGGAAACCGCTGGGTGATCTCTCCCGGTTCGGCCCTCCACGATCCGTCAGCCTGTTCCGCTTCAATGGGTTCCGCGTCTCCGCGACGGCTCCACTGCACGCGGTAGCGCGCGCCGTTTTTTCGGTACACAAGGGCAAAATGTGCATCCTCTGTCAACAACCCGTCTTCATCACGGCTTGCGTACACTTCAAAATACTTTGCAAAGTCTTCTTGCAAACTCTCCGGCAACTCTCTTTCGCGTCTGAGAACAAGCCTAAGAAATTCAACGATGGTTGACTTTCCCGTTCCCCGTCCACCGATGATTGCGTTCATCCATGGATTCAGGTCAACCCTGAAGGCGTTCGGTCGGCCTATATACCGTGCGTTTTTGACCTCCATATATCCCATAACCATGTCGGCATGTTGATTCGGATCCTGCGTGATGGCATCGGAACGGATAACGGAAAGAGGGCCGTCAAGGAGAGCCAGCCGAAGCCCCTCGATACAGGGAGTTCCCATCTTAACCCAGGTAAAGCGGCTGCCGGGATACTTTTGTCCAGGATTTCCTGTTGGATGGTGGGCATCGGAACCGACGACTTCGGACCATGGGCGTTTACATGCAGCGTATGCTGCCGGTTTTGTATATTGTGCATCCATCAGCTCCATGGCAAAAAACTGCTCGCAATCGAGGGCTTGTTGTAAAGTCTGACCTGCCAATGTTATGAAAAGACCGTTTTTCTCGTCCACGTGAGCCGGGATGGCAATACCGCCCATACTGGCGACTGCATCTGCCACCTCTGTCAAAGATCTCGTGGAAACCGAATCGCATGAGCCTTTTGCCCCACTGTAGCCCGCCGCCCCCAGCAGGGTGTCGATATCTGAAGCTCCCCTGTTCCTGTCCAGAATGGCAAGAATATGAATGCCTCCATTCACTGAAATCTCAACGCCCGGAAAAAGGCACAGCGATCGAAAACCCTCGGGGGGTTCCGCTTCCATTTTGGCATACTCGTCCTTGAGCCGATCGATCCAGGCGCCGCTGTTGTGATCGGTTACGGCCACGCAGTCGATGCCGACGCGCATGTAATCCAAGAGCCATTCCCGCGGTGTTCGCTGTTTCAGACTTTCCTGATCGGGCCCCCTGCCGTAATCGTCCGAGGCGGGCGTGTGCGTATGGAAATCGAACTTCCACCATCGTGCGCCGTTCCAATCCCACGTACTCATTGCTTGCTCCCCCCAAATTGCATGCGCACCTGGCCGGTTTTCATGTCCCGGTCCGACAGCCGTTGGTCGATGAGCGCCCGCCAGTTGGCAACGAGTTTCTTGAGCGCGGCCCCTTCCGCCGGCGTGGTCGCCAGTGTGTGTTCCGGTCCGTCGTCCTTCCTGCCGGCCAGCGCAGTTCCTGCCAGGGTCTGGGCTACCAGTCGCAACCGTTCGCGTTCCGGCCTCGCCTCGTCGAGGAAGTCATTGAGCTTGCGGGGTTCGTTTTCCACCAGCCAGAGGATGCGGTGCAGAATGTCGATCAGCGGGGCGGCTTTGCCGTCATCCTTTGGCATCCCCAGCTTTTCGTCATCACCCCGTTCGGCGAAATCGCGCAGCCGGTATTTGCCCTTCTTTTTTTCGACCAGCGCACGGCTTCCGCTTGATAAGCCGTTCGGGCCGTCCAGCTCTACATTCTGGCCGTAGGTGAAGACGATGGCCTCGCCCGCGTCCATCTCGGCTGCCTTGTAAGCGTAGCGCCAGAGCACGTAAAACCGGCTCGGGCCGTCCACCGCTGCGACCCCGCTGCCGCTCACGCCGAAGATCTTCTCAAGAAGCGTCTCCAGCACGACCCCTTCCACCTCGGCCAGGAACTTCTCGGCCGGGACCTCCTCGCCGTTGGCGTACTCCACGCGGGCAAATTTGGTGAAGGAGCGGAGCCCTGCACCTACCGCGGCAATGACCAGGTCCGCGCCGGTGATGCCCATCTTCCAGAGCGAATCCACGCGCTCCCGGACGATCTTCTCCAGGTCTTGACGGACTTGATCCTCATACGAGCCTGTCTCAGGTGCTTCACGCCGCCGGGCTACGAGAAAAATGCTTGAGGCAAGGGCCGCGTCTCCTTGGTGAGCCACTCGGGCCTTTGTTTCGGTAGTTAGAGGCCAGGCTTCGGCAACTTCATATCCGGCACGCCGAAGCGCATCCACAAGAGTCGCCCACCCGAGGGTGGTCTTGTGAGCATACACGACGATCAGGATGCCGCCAGGTTTCGTGACCCGATGGGCTTCTCGCAAGGACTGAAACAGGGTGTCCTCATAATAGTTCCGCGCCTGCTGCTTTCCCCCCTGGCGATAAGCTGCGGCGACGCATTCCTTTTTCTTCGGCGTCAGTTGGCCAGCGAAATGCTCAGGGTAGAGAAAGCCGATGGTCGGCCGCAGCCAGACGTAACAGACATCGGAAAGCTCCGAGTAGCTTTCGTTGTCGTAGTAAGGGGGATCGGTAATCACCGCATCGAAGATGCCGTTGTCATATGGCAGTTCGGCGGCGGAACCTCGCACGACTGTGACCGGATTGCGGAACTGGCCTTCCTGCCGAATTGCGGCGGTGATGTATTCAAGGTTTCCCCAGGCATCTCCGGATGCACCTCCAAACAGGTTCACCTCTGGGAAATCCCACGTCATTGCAAATCGTTTCATTGACGTCAGACTTTGAATCTTCTCGCCCGAATTATCCCACCTTGCCAATCCGTTGCACCGGTCGGTCAAGCGGCTCAACCAGACACCAAGGTATGTTGTTATGGCTTTGGCACGTTCCGGTTCCATTCCATGTTCAAGCATTTCTTGGTAGGCACGGCGCACTTCCCGGCCCATGGTCAACAGGATGTACCTTTGGCGCGGGGTGAAAGCTTGACGGAAGGTCCGAATGCCGTAAAGATAGCTGTTTCCCGTCGCGAGCCCCGCGTTTCCGGTCGGCGGAATCTCTTCATCCAAACTGCTCGGTCCAAGCTCTCGCTCGATCTCCGCTGCCCGCTGTTCGGACATGGCTTGATGCTCGGCCTCTATGGCCGCAAGGGATTCATCGACAAGATACAACTTGCCTGGACCGTCGGGATTGAGCGCAATCACACACATGAGCTGCTGGCCGAAGCCTTTCTCGTCGCCATGCCTGCGGACATAGGGACCATCGAGAGCGGTCTGACAGAAGGGGCATGCCGTGGATGAGCCAGCACTCCCGCTGGACGGATCAAAGCCAAGGTCGGGCTCGGCCACAGCATTTATCACCTGAAACCGCATGATACGTTTCGCCATGTCCGGAACAGGCTTCAAGGCCACGTAGCCGGAGGATTTTTTCCGCAACCAGGTCTGTCGATAGAGCGGTACGGTTCCTTTGCACTGTGGATTCGGACATGGGATGGTTCGTGTCCAGTAGTAGGCGACGATAGAATACTCGTCGGCTGGCGTTTCATTTCCATCCCCAAGGGTTCTTTGGATTGCCCTCTGTTGCTTTCGTGCAACCGGTATGCGTGCAAGCACGTCGGACACGGCCTCTTGCGTCCGCTTCAGAATGGTTTTGCCCCACTTCTCGATATCGTCAGCCAGCTCCGCCCCGAATTGCTGCGGGAAGGTGATGGTGCACAATTCGATGAGATAAGCGACCGGATTGAGGTCGAGAGCATGTGACTCACATCCCAGTCGGGCCGCTTCAATTGGAATGGCCCCGCCGCCAGCGAACATATCCAGCACCTTCGGGCGCGGCGCTTTTCCTACCTCGATATCCTCGACCGTAACAGTCTTTCCTGTCTCTCTGGTCAAACGCTCGGCATGGGCTTCGAGGATGTGCCTCTGCGCGTCTCTGATCACGGTTGGATTGCCCGGATACTTGCAGAGACGTTCAAAGAATTTGGCTGCATTGGCCCTGCCCAGACTCTGCTTCTTGTTGTCCGGTCCATTCTCGGGGATAAATAACGATGCAGGCACCAACGCCCCGTAGACCGCAGCCCGACACGCCACCAGGGGCCGCCGCGCACGCCACACGTGTAAGGTCGAAATGTGTCCCTTAGTACGGGGCTCACTCGAAGCCGCTTCCCCGACCGAGTTTACGGGCAGGAAGTCTTCTATCAGTCTGCGGTCGTTGGTCAAGCCGTTGTCTCCTTGTCAATGCAGGATTGTTTGAGATTCCTCGATCATTTGATCTACTTCACGAATGGACGCCAAGGCCTGGTCGGCTGAAATGTGCGGCTTGATCTCCGACAGTTTGGCTGCCCTTTTTTCGGGTGGATCGCCTGCCCCCTGCTGCCCGGTGACATAAAGCGCTGTGGCCAAACGTTCAAGGTCAGCAACACCTTTGGCTCCGAGTTTGTCGGCCACATAGGCGATCTTGTTTTCATATAATCCAAGTGTCCGATGATAATTGTTCTGAAGCTTTCTGGCCAACTCGGTGGGTTTGATGGTAGGGCCATACGGCCAGCGCGGTTCCAGCCGAATCAGGCCATCAGCCCGCAAACTCGTCAGTTCGTCGCGCAGATCGAACGAAAACGGGCCATGCTTGTACAAGATGAACTCGAACTCCAGGGGGACCTTCATAAGATGCTGCACAAAGAAGCTCGCCTTTTGGGCATGGGTCTCCCCGCACCAGCTCCCCTTGTCCTTCAGATTCTCCAACAACCGCGTTATCAGCGCGGCTCGCTTCAGTCTATCCATTGGCATCCTCCTCCTTTCTAGGCTCTATGATTTTTTCCCGATTTTCGTTGAGCCAGCGTTCCGCCTTATCAAAGATTCCACGTTCTGCAAAGACAGAATCCACGGAGACCACCGGTACTTTGTTAAGGACTTCTGAGACAGCGAGCGATGAGACGATGCGGCCATCGCGCATACGCACGGGGAAATCGGGCGAGCCGCCCTTCTGAGAATAGCGATCATGCCGGAACATGTCGGTCCCGAACTGCCGGCTTAAGGCGTCGAAGATCTCCCGGCCGGCTTCCGGGTTTATTCCCACATCGATCGGGTTTCTTTCGTACAAGCGTTTGAAATGCTCACGCCGGACAATCCGGCGGGCATGGGAATGGCCCGGTTCGCCGTCGTCAAAGGCGGCCTTACGCAACGTGGCAGTGACTTCGTTGTCCGTGATCGATAAAAACTTCCTGATATCCGTGGTAAACACCCCACCGGGAAGCCAGTCTTTCAGAAAGTCTTTTATATGGATGTCGTATATCCTTCGAACGGGATGAAAATAGACCTGGGAATACATGAAGTAACGGGCGACCATGAGTGCCTCTGACGACTGAACACCCCCTTCATCAACGCCTAAGGTAGGTTCCCCTCCAGACTGGTTTTCTTCACTGGGAGAGGGCGTGGGAAGAATCTGGAGGGTATCGATGAGGCGATAATGGTCGAACTTGCCGTAGGCCACCCCCAAATGGTGCGAGTCGCGCAGGAGGTAATCCATGCGGTCGACCCCGAAGGCGTCTCCGACAATAATCTCTGAAAGGATGGCTTCCCAGTCCGAAAACTGGAGATCTTTCACCTTGTTGGGGCCCACCGTAAGCTTGATGATGTCCTCTTGCCGAAGCGGTGGGGTCATGTTTTCCCAAATCTGCCTCATCTCTTCGCTAGCGATGATCTCCCTGGTAACTCGTTCGTGATCCCACCCTTCAGGAAGCAAATCCTCTGCGGCATGGGAAAAGGGCAGGTGACCGATGTCGTGGCAAAGGGCCGCCATGCGCAGAACCCTACGCCAGTAGCGCCATGCGTCAGAGTCTGCCTTCCCCAAAGGCTCGAGACGGTTTCGGATCTCCCCGGAGACGTTGTCAGGGTTCGTGATTACGTCGAAAACACGGCTTGCCAGCTCCATGACCCCCAGGGAGTGTTCGAACCGCTTATGGGTTGCTCCAGGATACACGAGATACGTCAGCGCCAACTGATGAATATGGCGCAACCTCTGAAAAGGTTTTGAGTTCAGCACGTCGCGTTCGGGGTTGTCCAGTCGGACAAACACGTGAATCGGATCTCTGATCTCATGAGTATGTTTCGGCACCGTCACCTCCCGCTCTTCCCTGCTGACACTATCGCCTCCGCCGAGATTTCATAGAACCTCGCCGCCACGATCTCCCTCTTGGCATGGTCGAGCTTGGCAACGGGATTATGGATGCGCACAAGTTCAGGCGAATCACCCAAGGGCCCCCAGACCACATAAAGCCAGTAGGTGTCGGCCAGTTGCTGGGCCTTGTACCACTCGTTCGTGGTAAGCCTTACCGGCTGCCCTCGCAGGCGTCCTTTGACCTCGACTCTCTTGACGAAGACTTCGCCGGTGGCTTCATCGGCTATCTTGTGGGCGCGGATGTCGAACCCCAGCTTCAGATGGCCGACTCGCTCGATTCGGTCCTGGGGGAAGCCCTCCGCGACCAGCGCTTCAATGACCTTGTCCTCGGCGGCAATCTCGCTCTGCCGGCGGATATTCGGATCGAGTTCGTCGCTAAGACCCGCGAGCCGGGCCTGCGTGTCGGCATCGGGAGCGAGAACAAGGGCCGTCCCCACGTGCTTGACCGGCCCCGTTCTGGCAATCTCAAGCCGTTTCAAACCGTCGAGGCGTTCCCGGCGTGCGCGCTGAAGCTCATCTACATATTTCCTGGCCTCGTCCGCAGGCAGCTTGTATTCGGGTTTCGAGAAGGCCTCGGCGGCAAGTAGCATGGCCCGCTCCTGGGCGCGGTCGATCCGGGCCTTGAACGACTTTTCCAGGTATTCCCGGCAAACCCGCGCAAAATGCTGCCGCTCGCTTTGACAACGGGCGCGGCACTCGAGCTGGTAGGTCCGCTTCAGAAAATCGGTAGCCGCCTGCGTGGGGGTCGGTTCGATTTTTTGAGGCGGATGCGGATGTGCCGCCAGGTTGAGCAGGATGTCGCTCGGGATGACTTCGTAATGCCCGCGCTCCTCCCGAACGGCCACGAGCTCGCCATAGAGCGGCACGTCGTTCCCTTTCGAGTCTTTGCCACGGATCGATATCTCAAAAAGGTGAATACGGTAGGGTTCTCTGCACAGAGGATCGACGAAGAAACCGACGCCGGCGATCATCCCCGCCAGCCGCTCGTTGAGTTTCTCATCCACCGCCGCATAGAGCGGATGTCCCGGCCCCATCAGTACAGCGTCAACGTGAGCGTCCTGTTCAAGGTGGTGTTTGTGGAAGGTGATCTTTCGGTAGGACGATTCGGCTTTCCCGACCTTCTGGACGGAGCGGAGACGTTCAGAGCGAAGATCCGCAAGGACGTGCTCGACGCGCCACAATCCATCGGCTCTCGGCTCGATCCGAAGGCCCACCTCCCGAGCAGCAGCGACGAACTGCGCTTCCACATATCGAGGCATGAGCCGACGCTCTTCGACCTCGAGGTTCCGGCGCTGGAATGCTGAAAAATCCACGTGGCTTCGCGCGAGGGCAATGCCCGTGGCTTCCTCGTATTCTTTGAGCTTGGCCGGATTGATGCGGTCAATCTGGTCAAGATACTCATCGAGCCGCCTGGGGTCATAGGCCGCGTCACGGAGCATGTCCGGGAGGTTTACGTCGTTCAGCGACAACACTTCGCCGATTACATCGAAAACGCGGCCTTCGAGGGCCTCGTTCATCTGGTCCAGTTTTTCCAGAAGGCGGTGGAGAATCCGGCCTTCAACGATGGGCTGGCCGTCCTCAGAATCCGTTGCAACGAAGTTGAAGGCGTAGCAATCTCGCTCCTGACCGATGCGGTGGATGCGGCCCAATCGCTGCTCCAGCCGGGTTGGATTCCAGGGCATGTCATAGTTGATCATCAGGTGGCAGAACTGGAGGTTGATCCCTTCGCCGGCGGCCTCCGTTGCGATGCATACCTGCGCCCCGGTTCTGAAAACCTCCTGAGCTCGTTTGCGTTCATGGGGGTTCATGCCCCCGTGAATTTCGCAGGTGCTGAAACCCCATCGTTCAAGATGATCCCGCACGTAGCCAAGGGTATCCCGGTGCTCCGTGAAGATCAGGAGCTTTCCCCGGCCGTCCTTCAATTCAAGAAATTGCGCCTCGCCGAGGCACTTTCTTAAAGCGGCCAGCTTGGAATCGTTTGCGTTTTCGCGAACGCGGCGGGCTTGCTCCACCAGTTCCTTCAGGGAGGAGATTTCGGCGCGTAACTGCTCAAGTTCCAGCGCGGCCGTATATTCATCCACCAATTGATCGCGGACCGTATCGTCGAGATCGTCTTCGTCCTGCTCGGCATCGGGAAGGCGACCCTGCAAAGCCGCAAGCCGCTTGGCGCGCTGGGCCGGAGTAAGCCCCTCAAGCTCCTCCAAAAGATCTTCTTGTTTTTTCAGCCGCCGTTTGATCGATTCGTGAATGGCGCAGGTGGAACTCACCAATCGACGCTGCAGGACGGTTCGGGTCAGTGCCGCGGAGGAACGTCTTTGTCCGGTCTGCTGCGGGATAAACTCGTTGATGTAAGCGGTAACGCTCTTGTAAAGGGTGTACTCGTCGTTGTTCAAACAGAAAGTGACGGTGTTGGTATGCCGGTCCGGGAAGAGCCGTTTCCCATTCGCGTCCTTAAGATCTTCTTTCAGCCTCCGGAGAGACCACGGCGAATCCTTGCCGAGGCGGAAAACGTCTTTGCGGATTGCGGTGGCCTGTTTCCCGAGGCGGTGTGGTTCCGGGAACAGGTCCGGATCAATGAGCCGAAGGAAATGAGCGAACTTGTCTTCATCCCCATGGTGGGGTGTAGCAGTCAGGAGGAGGACATGGTCTGCTTGGGATGTGAGACGCGACGCCAGGTCATAACGTTTTGTTGTCGCAACCTTGGATTCACGATTCTGTCCGCCTGAGGCTGTCCTGGCCGAACACTTATGGGCCTCGTCGATGATGACGAGGTCCCACCGCTGTTGCCAGACACGCTCGCGAACGTCTTCCTGCTTGGCATAGTCAATGGAAGCGATGATCTGTGAAGACCTCTGCCATGGATTGGTCAATTGCTGTTGGTCGACAGCGGAAAAGATGATGTCGAAAGGCTCGCCGAACCAGCGGAGCATTTCGTCCTGCCACTGTATGGTGAGCGGGGCGGGGCACAGGATAAGAATGCGCTCAATTGCCTCGCGAAGCTTCAGTTCCTTTACCAGGAGCCCGGCCATGATCGTTTTGCCGGCTCCGGGATCATCCGCCAGCAGAAACCGCAACCTGGGCTGCGGAAGCATCGCTTGGTACACCGCTTCAATCTGATGCGGCAGGGTACGGATGCCCGAAAGACTCACAGCAAACTGTTGGTCATGCGCGTAAGCCAGACGGACTCGAGCCGACTCGATCAGGAGTCGCAGTTTCTCGGCGTCCACAGGAGTTACTGCTTTGGATTCGTCAGGCTCCTTTCCAAGGACAGCCACGACCTCTTCCGCGGAGATGACGGTCTCTTCCAATG